>Ga0209123_1000771_pt1 | contig 37184 bp, 33 predicted proteins | sample BarGraIncu00431A_FD_184500 | JGI IMG/M metagenome (GOLD analysis project Ga0209123, IMG submission 184500) | Arctic peat soil microbial communities from Barrow, Alaska, USA - Barrow Graham LP Incubations 004-31A (SPAdes) (version 2) | ecosystem: Environmental > Terrestrial > Soil > Wetlands >... | reverse complement strand
AGGCCAGGGCGCGCTGCATGAACTCGGTCCAGATCGGCGCGGCCGCCGTCCCGCCGGAGCCGCCCGAACCGAGGCTGCGCTCCTGGTCGTAGCCCACCCAGACGCCGGTGACCAGCTGCGGCACGTAGCCCACGAACCAAGCGTCCTTCATGTCGCTGGTGGTACCGGTCTTGCCCGCCACCGGGCGACCCAGGGCCCGCGCCCGCCCGCCGGTACCGCTGGAAACGACACTCTCCATGAGACTGGTCATGATGAAGGCTGTCTCGGGCGAAATGACCGGGATCGCGCTCAGGACCTGGGCGCCGAGCGGCGGCGCGGCCGGGGTCGGCTGCGGAATCTTCGGGAGTTCCGGCTGGTTCAGGACCAGCGGCTTTGAGTCATCGTCCCCGTCAGCGGCATCCACCTGCGCGGAGACGCTGGAGATCTTGTTGAAGACCGGGATAGTGGGAGGCGCCACTTCTTCCAGCACCCGCCCATCGCGGTCCAGCACCCGGGTGATGAAATAAGGGGTGGTGCGATAGCCGCCCGAGGCAAAAACGGCATAGGCGTTAGTGAGTTCCATCGGCGTCAGGCTGGAGGAGCCGAGCGCCAGGGTGAGGTTCGCCGCCAGGGGCGAGGTGATGCCGAGCTTTTTGGCGTATTCGATGGCGGCGCCTACCCCGATGCGCTCGAGGATCTTTACGCTGACCACGTTGATCGATTCGGTCAGCGCCTCGCGCATGGTGACCGGACCGCGGTAGATGTTGTCGTAGTTCTTCGGTTTCCAGGCCTTTTCCTGGCCGCTTTCATACTCCACCTGGGAGTCGTCGATGATGCTTGCCGGAGTCATCCCCTTGTCCAGCGCCGCGGCGTAGATGATCGGCTTGAAGGCTGAGCCCGGGTTTCTCTTGGCCTGCATGGCGCGGTTGAATTGGCTCTTTTTGAAGTCGTATCCCCCCACCATGGCGCGCACCCCGCCAGTCTGCGGGTCGATCGCGATCAGGGCCGCCTGTGTTTCGGGCACCTGGTCCAGCAGGAAAACGGCGCCCGCGCGATTCAGGTCGGGCTCCTTGACCTGGACCTCCAGCACGGCACCGAGCCCGATCGCCCGTTTTGCTTCGGGCTGGCCGTAGCTGTTCACCAGCTCCAGTTTGCCGGCCCACTCCAGGTATTTCTTCGGGATGGATCCGGTCCGGTCCCCGACGCGCACGGTGATCTCGCGCTTCGCCGAATCGATGGCCGTCACCACCCCCTGGTAGGTCGAACCCTGCTTCAGCGCGAGGTAATCGATGCCATCCTCAACCTTCTTGCAAAAAGGATCGACCTCACCCTCGGCAAGATATTTGCCCGCGCCCCGAAAACCCTGCCTTTTGTCCAGAGCCTTGAGGCCGTTCACCACGGCGTCGTAGGCACCCTTCTGCATCTCGGCGTTCATGGTTGTGTAGATCTTGAGACCGTCCTTGTAGAGACGCTCCTCGCCGTATTTCTCCTCCAGCTGCTGCCTGACCTGCTCCAGGAAGTAGGCGGACTGGTCCGCGTTTACCTTCTTCAGGGCATGAATCACGATGGGGGTCGCCTTGGCGTGGTCCGCCTCGGCCTGGGTGACATACCCTTCCTTCACCATGCGCTCCAGCACGTACCCCTGGCGCTCCTTCGCCTTGTCCAGGTGCTTGATCGGCGAGTAGGAGTTGGGCGCCTTGGGGAGTCCCGCCATCATCGCCATCTCGGCCAGGTTCAGCTGATCCACTTCCTTGCCGAAATAGGTCTCCGCGGCAAGCTGCACCCCATAGGCGCCGGCGCCCAGGTAAATCTGGTTCAGGTAGATGTAAAGGATTTCGTCCTTGGAGAGACGCTCCTCCATTCTCGTGGCGAGGATCGCCTCCTTGATCTTGCGGGAGAACTTCTTTTCCGGGGTGAGCAGCATCGATTTGGCGACCTGCTGCGTGATGGTGGAGGCCCCCTCCTTCTTGCGCATAGAGATGACGTTCTTGAAGGCCGCCCGGAGTACGCCTAAGTAATCAATCCCCTTGTGCTGGTAGAAATTGGAATCCTCCGCGGAGACGAAAGCCTGGATCAGCCGTTTCGGTATCTTGTCCACAGCAACGACGGTACGCCGCTCCAGATAGAACTCGCCGACCAGATTCCCGTCCTCACCGAACACCTGGGAAAGGATCGGAGGTCGGTAGTCGGCCAGGCGGTCAACCTTGGGAAGGGCACCCAGCAGGTAGAAGAAGTATCCGATGCAGCCAAGCAGTGCCAGCGCCGCGCACCCGCCGAAAACGGAGAAAAAGATCTTGCGGCCTGAGCTTCGCGGCAGCTTGCGCGGCTGTGCCTTGTATATTTCCATGGGCGCTGTTTCTCCAATGCCTTAAATAGCGTAACCCTCACGCATTACTCCAGAAAGCAGATTATCGCAGATTACCGCGCGAATTCAAGGTTAATGTGCGGCGCTGTCTTGGCCCCTCTCAGCTTCGCCCCGGACGAAGGCTTAGCGGCTATATCACCAAAAAACCTAAAGTATTCCTGCGAGCCTCCGATAATTTGGGGGAGTGCTATTCCAATTAAACTCAGACTGATCATTTTATAATTAGCAACCCACTTCCCCTGCGGAAGCGTTTTGCTCGCTAAGGAAGTTGATTCCCCCCCCTAACTCTCCCCCTCCGGGTGAGGGAAGGTTCGGAGCCGTTTGAACTTAAGCCAGAAGTCTGCATTAGCAGCCAGCACGCCCGGGGCCCGGGATAACATTTCAAGGAGTGTAACATGATCAAGCATGCAGCAACCGCAGCGGTACTCGTCCTCGGCCTTGCTTCGGCCTCTCAAGCCCTCGAGTTCCAGTCGCTCGGCACCGGATCGCTCGGTGTCGGAGGAGCCGGCGTGGCACGCAACTACGGCGCCATGGCCCCTTATTGGAACCCGGCAGGGCTCGCCTTCGCACCGAAGAACGTGACGGTTTCGCTCAGCGTCGGGGCGGGTATCAAGCCCGAGGGGATGCTGGCTCAGGACCTCGACTCCCTCTCGACGACCCACAGTGCCTGGAACAGCGACCAGAGCGACCCCACCAAGGCCCAATCGCTCGCCAATGCTCTCAACTCGCTCATTGACACGACCGCGAAGGACAACCTCCGCCTGACCGCCGGCGCGGCTCTCGGCGCACAAGTTCAGCATTTCGGCTTCGGCGTCTACGGGACCTTCGAAAGTGGCGCGATCCCGAACCCGGGCGGCACCCGATTGGAGGCGACACCTCCCGCGCTCATCCCCACCAACGTGCAGATCCAAAACGCCCTCAACTCAAAGACCATCACGGTGCGCGGCATTGGGCTGGTTGAGGTGCCACTCTCCTACGGGTACTCCTTCGACCTCGGCGCGGCCGGCAAGCTCGGTATCGGCGGCAGCGCCAAGTACCTTTACGGCGAGACCACCGCCAAGGAGAACGAGCCGGTCTTCGACTCGGGCTCCAATTCGACCACCTCGTCGTCGGACCTGACCCACGACCTGTCGAAAAACATGAAGGGCTCCTCGAGCTTCGGCGTCGACCTCGGCGTACTCTGGAAACCGTTTGCCTCGACGGCCTTCGGTATCGTCGCCAAGAACCTCAACGCCCCCTCCTTCTCCACCACGTCCGGCGAGAAGATCGTCGTCGGCAGGCAGGTGCGCGCCGGCTTCTCGCTGGAGCCGCTTTCCTGGCTGGAACTTACCGGGGACGTGGATGTGTTGTCGAACAAGACCATCGTGCCGGGGATCAGCACCCAGCACCTCGGGGGCGGGGCCGAATTCCACCCCTTCAGCTGCCTGAAGCTGCGCGCCGGCGGTTACACGGATCTGGCAGCCTCGACGAGCGGTGCCGTCACCGCCGGGCTCAGCCTCGGGATCCCCTGGATCTTTTTCGACATCGACGGAGCCTATGGCCTGGGCACGGTAAGGTACGACAACAAGTCCTATCCGACCGAGGCGAAAGTCCAGTTCAGTACGAACCTCGCGTTCTAGGAAAACTGCCACAACTCGCGGCTCACCCTGAGCTGCCAGACCATACCGGTCTGGCAGCTTTTTTGTTTACGGCCCGGTTTTGGCGGGCGCCAAGGTCTGCCGGGGGTGAAAAAGCCTATCGGTCCGATCCGACGGATCGGTCTGATCCTAGATAGGTCGGATCGCCCGGATCAGACCGATTGAAGCTCTCCCCTTCCCATGAGTACCGTATACACAGTTACCAATTAGATAGGTTGGTGATACGATTATTACTATGGTGACCTCTCTTCTCTCAACTGACGACCTGAAGCAGGCGCGCGCTTTGATCGAGGCAAGCGGCCTGACTTTCGAGCCGCGTTTCGACGACCTGGTAGGGATCGTGGAAGCGGGACGCATGGTCGCGGTCGGAGCCAGAGACGGTCGCGTGCTGAAGATGCTCGCCGTCGCGCGGGAGCACCAAGGTGGGGCTCTGCTGGACCAGATCGTCACCGCTTTGGTCGGCCTCGGCTTCCAGGAAGGGTTCGATTCCTTCTTCGTTTTCACCGCTCCCTCCCAGGCGACCAGCTTTGAGGCACTCAACTTCACCCTTTTGGCCTCTTCCGGCAGAAGCGCGCTCTTGGAGTACGGCAACGGGCTGAACCGCTACCTGGCCCGGCACCGGCGACTGGTGCGTCCGGGGGTAAACGGGGCGGTCGTCGCCAACTGCAACCCCTTCACCTTTGGGCACCGCTATCTGGTCGAGCAGGCAGCAAGCCTGGTGGATCAGCTCTACCTCTTCGTGGTGCGCGAGGAGCGCTCGCTCTTCTCGTTCGAGTCCCGATTCCGGATGGTGCGCGAGGGGACTTGCGACCTCCCCAACGTGACGCTGCTCGACGCCTCCTGCTACGCGGTCTCCTCGGTCACCTTCCCGACCTACTTCCTGAAGGACGGCGACCCGGGCGGCGCGATTCAGATGGAACTCGACCTGCTGCTCTTCGCCGGCCGCATAGCACCCTACTTCAACATCGAGACGCGTTTCGTGGGAAGCGAGCCGCTTTCGAGAACAACTGCCTGCTACAACGCCGCCATGCACAAAATCCTGCCGGATTACGGCATCAAGGTGACGGAGCTGGAACGGATGAGTGCCCGGGATGCCGCGATCAGCGCCTCGCGGGTCCGGGAGCAGCTGGCCCGCGGCGACTCCGGGGAACTTGCGACGCTGGTGCCCGAGAGCACGCGGCAATTTCTACTCTCCCGCGAGGGGAGACGGGTTTGGGAGACCAGGGGGAACGCAGTATGAGAATCGTAAGAAAGGTCCAGGCGGGGACCATGCAATCGAGCGACCTGATGGTGGTCCTGGAACCCGCCGAGACCCTGACGGTCAGCATCGAATCGACCGTGCTGAAGCAGTTCGGTGCGCTGATCCGCGCCAGGGTCGACCTGGTGCTGGCACGCCACGGTATTATTGCGGGCGAGGTAAGGATCACCGACCGGGGTGCCCTCGACTACGCCATCGAGGCAAGGCTGGAAACAGCGATTTTTCGAGCAGCGGGGGAATAGATGCAAGGGCTTTGGTACAAGGAGTGCTCCCAGGGGAGACGCTTCATCATTAAGATCACACCGGGTGAGAGCCTCACCACGCGGCTTTTGCAGTTTGCCTACTTAGCCGACCTGCGCTACGGCGCGATCGTCTCGGCCCTGGGGAGCGTGAAGAACGTCAAGCTGCGCGGCATCAAGACCGGAGCCAAGCTCCCCATCACCGCGCCGCGGGTGACCATCCACCAGATCGAGGGACCGCTGGAACTCCTCGGGCTGCAGGGAAATATCGTCCCCGGGGAAGACGACCTGCTGGACTGCCACTTCCACATCATGATGTCCAAGGCCTCCGGCGAGGTGGTCGGCGGGCACCTGTACGAGGCCGAGGTGTTCGCCACCTGCGAGATAGTCCTCACCGAGCTGAATGTGGCCGGGGTGGAGCGCCACGTTTCCAAGGTGGGCGGCATCCCGACCATCTACATCAACGAGTCAAACGAAGCTAACGAAGGAAACCCCTGATGGCCGACTTCACCCTGCGGCGCTCGCTGCTGTATGTCCCCGGAAACATGCCCTCCATGCTGCAAAACATTCACATCTTCAACTGCGACGCGGTCATCATCGATCTCGAGGACGCAGTTCCCATGAGCGAGAAGGACGCGGCGCGCCATCTGGTGAAGCACTTCCTACTGAACTACACCGAGCGCAACAAGGAAATCCTGGTACGCATCAACCCGCTCGACACCCGCTGGGGTTACGAGGACCTGAAGGTCGTACTCCCCGCGCTGCCCGACGGCATCAGGCTCCCCAAGGCGGACACCCCGGAGATTGTGGAGCGGCTGGACACGCTTTTGACCGAGTTCGAAGAGGAACTCGATCTGGAGATCGGCCGCTTCCGGGTGCTCCCCTCCCTGGAGAGCGCGCTCGGGGTCATTAACGCGGTTGGGATCGCCAACTCTTCGCAACGCATCTTCGCCCTCGCCTTCGGCGCAGAGGACTATACCGCCAGCATGGAGATCGAGCGCACCAAGGGGGGCGAGGAACTCTTCAACGCCCGCACCCGGGTGCTCTGGGCCGCGAAGGCCGCGGGAATCCAGGCGATCGACACCATCTTCGCCGACGTGGGGGACATGGAGGGGCTCAGGGCCGAGACCGAACTCGCCAAGCGCCTGGGATACACCGGCAAGTGCCTGGTGAACCCGCGCCAGATCGAGGTGGTGCACGAGGTGTTCGCCCCCAAGCAGGCCGAAGTGGACTATGCCCTGCAGGTGATCGAGGCGATCCAGCGGGCGCGCTTGCTGGGAACCGGCGTCATTTCGCTCGGGGGAAAAATGGTGGACGCACCGGTCGTGAAACGGGCGGCGCGGGTGCTGAGAACCGCCTACGCGCACGGCATGGTGGATACCCTGATCGACGAGGAGGCTATCCATGGCGCTCAATAGTCTGGGCCGGGAAATTCCGGAAAGCTACGCCGGCAGGAAAGTTACCGGCTACCAGGACCCCTTCTCACTGAAGCCGACCGGTCTGGCCGCTACCCGCCCGCTCAAGCGGGTGAATCCCGGCCAGGGGAAACTGCTCGGCTCGCTTCGGGAAGCAATCGAGGCAAGCGGCCTGGCCGACGGCATGACCATTTCCACCCACCACGCCCTGCGTAACGGGGACTTCCTCTTAAACGCGGTCGTCGCCGAGATCGCCGCCCTGGGGCTGCGGGGAATCTGGATTGCGTCTTCCTCGGTGCACCCGGTGCACGCCGAGATCATCCCCCACATCAGAAGCGGAGTCATCGCCGGCTTCCAGTGCGGCGTGAACGGCCTAATCGGGGAACTTGCCAGCCGGGGCGAGCTGGAGTGCCCGATCGTGGTGCGCTCCCACGGCGGTAGGGCGCGCGCCATCATGGAGGGGTCGGTCCAGATCGACGCCGCCTTCATCGCGGCGCCCTGCTGCGACGCCTACGGAAACCTGAACGGCTTCTTCGGCCCCTCGGCCTGCGGCAGCCTCGGCTACGCCCAAAGCGACGCCCTCTACGCCTCCTGCGTGATCGCCGTCACGGACAACCTGGTCCCCTACCCCGCGATCCCGATCAGCATCCCCCAGACGCTCGTCGACTACGTGGTCCAGGTGGAGCGTCTCGGGGACCCGTCCAAGATCGTCTCCACCACCACGAGGATCACCACCGACCCGGTGGGGCTCCAGATCGCCGCCTACGCTTCCCAGGTCATCGAGGCTTCGGGCCTCTTGAAGGACGGCTTCTCCTTCCAGACCGGCAGCGGCGGCATCTCGCTCGCAGTCGCCGACAAGATGCGCTCAGCCATGCGCCGGGGCGGGATCAAGGGGAGCTTTGGCTGCGGCGGGATCACCGGCTACTTCGTCGGCATGCTGGAGGAGGGGCTCTTCGCCTCCCTCATGGACGTGCAGTGCTTCGACCAGGAGGCGGTCCAATCCATCGGGCGCAATCAGGCGCACCAGGAGATGAGCGCCGACCTCTACGCAAACCCCTTCAACTCCGGGGCCGTGGTGAACCGGCTCGACTGCGTCATTCTCGGGGCGACCGAGGTGGACTGCGCCTTCAACGTGAACGTGAACACCGAATCAAACGGGTTCCTCCTGCACAATACCGGCGGCCACTCCGACACCGCAGCCGGCGCCAAGCTCTCCATCATCGTCGCCCCCTCCATCCGCGGCCGGCTCCCCATCGTCCGGGACCAGGTGACCACCATCACGACGCCGGGAGAAACCATCGGCGTCATCGTCACCGAGCGCGGCATCGCGGTGCACGAGCGGCACTCCGAGTTACGGGAAGAGCTCATCCGCAGAAAACTGCCGGTGAAGGAGATCGGCGAGCTGCAGCAAGAGATCTGCAAGATCACCGGGACGCCGCGCCCGCTGGAATTTAGCGAGGAAATCGTGGCACTGATCGAATACCGGGACGGGAGCATCATCGATGTCGTACGACGCGTTAAGGATTAGCCTGTTGGCGGCGCGCGACCAGCGCCAGGCGCTGTTGGAGCGCCTGTTCCCCGCCGACTTCCCGACGACCCTCATGCTGAGCCTGAACCTCCCTGGCGATGCCAAAAGCGGAGCGCGCGCCGAACAGCTCTTCGTTTGGGGAGAACAGGCACTGTCCGGGGCACTCCCCCTGGTGCGCGCCCTGCAGGGCTCGGATGCCCTGGGCCCTTTCGCACTCTACCACTCGCACCTCCCGGCGCGGGAAGCCAAGCTGATCGCCATGGAGGTGGAAAATGGCCACCCCGCCGGCCGGCTCCTGGACCTCGACATCTACGACGCCTCCGGGCGGCAACTGGACCGGGCCGGGCTGGGATTTCCCCCCAGGGGCTGCCTGCTCTGCGGGGAAGCCGCGGTGGCCTGCATCCGCGCGGGGAGCCACACCAGCAAAGCACTTAAAGCACAGGCACACATGGTGATCGATGCAATCTAACCGCAAAAACCGCATAGCGGAACCGGCACGGCCGGACCTGGAGAAGCTGGCACTCGACTTACTGCGGGGCGCTTTTTTGGAACTGTACCTGACCCCGAAGCCAGGGCTTGTCGACCTCAGCGACAGCGGATCACACCCGGACCTGAGTATCCCCCGGATGGAGGCGTCCCTGCAGATCGTTTCCTGCTACCTGCTCGACCTAAGCGACGCCCTGGCGGGCGGCGAGAGCCTGGCGGCACAGGTGCGGCTTGGTAACGCAGCCGAGAGGGCCATGCTGAGAAACCTCGGCACCAACTGCCACAAGGGCTACATCTTCCTGAGCGGTCTGCTCCTTGCGGCAAGCGCCCAGACCCCGGAGCACGACGAGGCTTCGCTGAGTGCGGCGATCGCGGAGTTGGCCACACGTTTCTTCGCGCGCGGGGAGTACGAGGGGAGTAACGGCAGCCGGGCCCGGGCCCGCTTCAAGGCCGGCGGCATCCGGGCCGAGGTGCTCTCCGGGCTCCCGAGCCTCTTCGACCAGGGCCTCCCTGCTTTTCGGGAAGAGATCGCAGCCGGCGGCAACCGGGGAAGCGCCGTCTACGCCATGCTGGGACGCCTGATGCAGACCGTCGAGGACACCACGGCCCTGCACCGCTGCGGTCGGGACGGGCTCAGGACATTGCGCGAGGACGGCAAGAAGCTGGAGCGGTTGGTAGCCGAGCGCGGCGACTTCATCTCCTTTCTCTCCGCGCGAAACGACCATTATGTAGAGCGCAACCTCACCATGGGAGGAGTCGCCGACCTGCTCGGCCTCGCCCTCGCCTGGCTAAGCCACACCGGAGAACTCGCCGGGGTGTCCGCGGCCTGAAACCGCGCTGCCCCGTGGGCAAGAGCTCACTTTGTCCCCCCTTAGGAAATCCGACCGTAGTTTTCAAGCTACCCTTGCTCCCAAAACTCCCGCTCGCCCTCCGGGAGCGGGCCGGGGTGAGGGAGTCCCAGAGAAATTCCTCCTCTAAAGAGCTAGGGAGCTCGTGAGATCGACTACTGAAAAGGGAGCAGCGCTTCGTGGCACCTCCCTTACCGCTGCCCCTTGTCCCAGGGGAGACCGCGCCTCTCGAACCATAAGGGTAGGGTCTTTGTAGGGCACTGGTGCAGGCACTCCGGCGAGTTCGCCGGCGTGGCTTGATCGAAGGAGTGAAGGGAGGCCCCCTGCCAATTCGCCTGTAATTACGGTTTACTTCGCCGTTACCCCATGCTAACATCCCGACACCGTCGCCCTCCCGCGGCAAGGGACTCCCTGGTCTGACTTAATGCGCACCCCCTCCAGAGAGAGCGCTCCCTCCAATTGCAGATAGGCGGCACAGGTCTCCTGCGAGGACAGCCCCCGCAGCACACGCTCAAAAAAAAGGTACCCTCCATGTCTTTTGACGGCGATCTAGAGCACCTCCCCATTGTCGATGTCATCCAACTGCTGCACGCCACCGGCAAATCTGGCACGTTGACCCTCAGAGGCGTCAAGGGCGAAAGCCAGATCGTTTTCCATGCCGGCTTCATTGTCAGCGCGAACCATGTTAACAACAGCGTGCGCATTGGGCAGGTACTGATCGACATGGGGATGATTTCTCCCGAGGAGCTGGAGAGCGCACTTCACGAGCAGGAGCGCGCCGGGGCGGCCAGGAAACCGATCATCCAGACCATGATCGAGGCGGGGCGCATCCGGACCGAGGACGCCTACCAGGGGTTAGAGGTGCTGATCGAGATGACCATCGTCGAGGTCCTGACCTGGACCCGGGGGAGTTTTTCCCTCGATGTCGACAAAATCTTCGTTTCCGACGAATACCGTTATTTCCCCGAACAGCTCCAAAAAACCATCCAGCTCAACACCCAGAGCATTCTGATGGACGCCCTGCGCATCTATGACGAGAGAAAACGCGACGGTACCCTGACGCCCGAGGCGATGTTCGGCGTGCCGCCGGCGCCGGCGCCCACCCCGCCAGGCCCCGACATCTCCGCAGCCGATCTCGGCCTTGACGATCTCGACCTGCTGGAACGCAAGATTCCCGTGCCTTTTTGCGGGCTCGCCGATAGCGAACCCGACACTCCCCGCGCCAGGCTCTCGCGCGTGCTCTCCGGGATTGCGCCCGAGGAACAGCAACTCCTGTACAGCTATCTGGAAGGACTCGCCGAAGCGTCGCGGCTGCCGGCGGATGGCACCGGGGTGATTCTTTTCACCGCGGACCGGTTGGTGCGCGAGTGTGTGGCCACCGCCTGCGGTCCCCATTTCCGCTGCGCCACCGATGACGCGGGGGGGCTCGATCCCATCATCGACCAGTCGCTCTCCAAAGGGGTGGTTCCGCTTTTGCTGCTCGACGCGGGGGAGCCCGGCTCCAGGAAGGGCGCCCGGGAGGCGATGCTCGAAATGGTGCGCCAGAAAAGGGAAAAGTATCCGGAGCTGGCGCTCATCCTCCTCGCCTGCCCGGGAGACTACCGGCTCACGGCCTCGGCGTGGCAGACCGGAATCAGGGCAGTCCTTCCCCGGTCGAGCCGGGAGGAGCGTCCCGAGAGCTTCATCGCGGACACCATCGACTGCACCGAAGCGCTGAGCCGGCAATTGCAGGGCGCCAGCCGGCTGCCGGTTGGCGGCCTCTTACAGCAGTTCAGGGAGCAGTTTCTCCTGATTTCCGAGCAGCGCGAACCTTCTGAAATCACTTTTCGCCTGTTACAGGCAGTAGGCACCTTTTTTGAGCGGGCGGTCACCCTGGTGGTAGTGCGCTCCGAGCTGGTCGCGGAACGGGGCATCGGAATCGACGGGACCGGCATGCCGGCTTCGGTAAAGTTACGCCTGCCGCTCACCGGAGAGTCTCTTTTCCAGCAGGTGCTCAAGGACGGCGGGCTTTATTACGGGGAAGCGGACCTCGTCATGCGGGAAACCCTGCTGGCGACGATCGGTGCGCCGGTCAGCCCGAAAGTCCTGCTGCTTCCGGTGCGAAGCTTTGGCAGAGTCATCGCACTTGTCTACGCCGATTTCGGCGCACGGGCGGGAGGGGCCCCCCAGCCGGAACTGCTGGAGATGCTGGCGTTGCACGCGAGCCTGGTCATCGATAACGCGCTCTACCGCAAGAGGTGCGCGCAGCAGGCGGTGGCTTGAAGTGGAATCAAATTACAGGATTAAGTTCGGCAGTGTCCCCCCTGTAAAGCAGGGGGGAAGGCTCGCGTAGCGAGACAGGGGGGTTTTCCGCCCGGCCAAAACACCCCCCTGCCTCTCTGCGTTCGGCTTCCCCCTATTACCATAGGGGGGACCAAAGCGGGATTGGCCATGTAGGTACGTGTCAGGCGAAGCTACCTGCCGTAGGGAATTAAACTGATAAACGAGGGGCAGACATGGATGCGAAGATTTTTGTCCAGATTCTTGAGATAGCCTTTAACAAAAAAGTCTCCGACGTGCATTTCGAGACGGATAATCCCCCTTTTTTCCGGGGCAAGGGCCAAATCATCCGTTCCAAGCTTCCCAACCTGACCGCCAATGACACCGAGTTCATCGCCTCCCAGATCATGGAACACAACAACCGCCGCTGGGAGAGCGACCAGAAGGAGTTCGACACCTCGTTTTCGCTCCCGAGCGGCGCGCGCTTCCGGGTCAGCATCTTTCGCCAGCGCGGCAGCTTCGGGATCATCATGCGGGTCATTCCTGCCAATATTGGCACCTTCGAAGAGTTGCGCCTCCCCCCGGTGCTGGCCGAGATCGCCAAAGCACCCAACGGGCTGATCCTGGTCACTGGCCCCACCGGCAATGGAAAATCGACCACGCTGGCGTCCATGCTGCGCCACATCAATGAAAATTTCAGCTACAACTGCATCACCATTGAGGATCCCATCGAGTTCCTGTTCACCTCGCAAAAAAGCTGCATCATCCAGCGCGAGGTCGGCATCGACACCGAAAGCTTTAGCAGCGCGCTCAGGGCGGCCCTGCGCATGGACCCGGACCTGATCATGGTGGGTGAGATGCGCGACAAGGCGACCATCGACGCCTGCCTGATGGCGGCGGAGACCGGGCACCTGGTGCTATCCACCCTGCACACCCAGGGAGCTGTTTCCACCATCAACCGGATCATCGGGCACTTCCCCCCCGACGCCCAGGAGATCGTGCGGCACCGCCTGGCGGATATTTTGGTCGCGACTATTTCCATCCGCCTGATCAAAGACAGGACCGGCGAATTCATCCTCCCGGCCGTCGAGATCATGCGCGCTACCACGACCATTCAAAGCTGCATCAGGGACGGGCGGCTCGAGGAGATTGAGGGGCACATGGAGAAAAGCCGCAGCCAGTACCAGATGCAGACGCTGGATCAGCACCTGATTCAGTTGCACGAGCAGGAACTGATCTCCATGGAGGATGCCAAGCGCCTCTCCCACTCGATGGACCTGGAACGAAAGCTGATGTTTACTAATTAGTAGCGGCCGGAACGAAATGCAGACGCAAAAAGAGCCCTAAGGAATCTTAGGGCTCTTTTTTTGGCCTTCGGAGGAGGCGCTCTACCAAAGGCCTCAGGCAAACTGCCCGATCATCTCCTCAACCTCATTACGCAATTCGGCGGCCTCTCCGCGTAACGCACCTATCTCCGCCTCGAGCCGCTGGATGCGCTCGGTGCGGTCACTGCCGGGAGTCCGGTCCACACGCTCAGCACGCTCCCTTGCCGGCGCCCGCCGCTCACCTGTTTCCTCGGAGGCCATCGGTGCGTCCAATTCCTCCGGGGTAAACTCGGGCAGCCCAGCGAAGACCTGGGCGTAACGCAGTTCCTTCCGCCCAACCTGCCGTGGCAGCCGGATGATGAAGGGTGGAGCCGCCTGCTGCAACTCGGCAAGCACAGCCTCCACAGCGGCAAGATCGCTGAACCCGGCCATGCGCTCTCCCCTGGTGCGCAATTCCCCGACGCTCTGGGGTCCACGCAGCATCAACTCGGCGAGAATGGCGCGCGATGCGGTGACAAGATGCAGCTTGTCGGTGGCGGAGTGGCAATATTTGGCGACGCGCCCGCCGGTCGTGGTCAACCGGGCCAACCCGCGGGATCCCAGGGTTTCCAGGCCACGGAGCACCTCGGCCTCGGTGAGACTGGTGACCGGATCACGGTTGGACTTCTGGTTGCAAGCGCTTACCAGGGTATTGAGGGTCAGCGGGTAATTCTCCGGCGTGGTGAGCTCTTTTTCCATGAGACAGCCAAGTATTCTGATTTCCAGGTCGTTCAGGTTCATCTTCATGCGCTTCTCCTTCTGGTACGCTGCGTCCTTCAACAAAATTGCCGACACGCCCCCCTCTTCAGGGGGCGGACCGGATGGGGAACCTGCGCCTACTAGTCCCCATCCCCATCCTTCACTCCCACCTTACTCCATGATCTGGATCGCTCCAATCTTCGGCTGCGGCACCAGCGCCTTGGTGAGCGCACTGACTCCCTCCCCGACGTACAGTGTGGCGATGAACACGACCGCGGAAAGCAGGATTCCTACCGCGATGTTTCCCCGCTGCATCTGCTCGCCGATCCGGAGCTCGGGTTTCAGCTTTTTCACCATCCGGCCAAAAAGCCTCAGGGTGATGGAGATGGTAAATATCGCCAGGCAAAGGGTTATAGCAAGGTGGCCGAGCGTCAAAAGCGCGGTCTGCCAGAGCGGAAAGGAGACCTCTACCGGCGCTGACACCGAGAGCCGAAACATCCCGACCGAGGCACCGACCCCTTTTTTCAGCATGAGCGCCGCCGAGACCATGATGGAGGAAACCAGAATGCCGACGGCGACGTTCCCCTTAATGATCTCTTCCTCCAGGTCAAAATCGGGATTGGCCTTGATGAACACCCGGTAGATGACATAGATGATGACTCCCGAGAGCACGCTCATCAGCCCCAGCTCGAAAAAGCTCACCAACAGACGCAGATAAAACATGTGTGCTCCGATCAGTTCGTGGTGAACGGCTCCAGCGCTATCGGGGTGCCGGCGGCAAGAACGGCGCTGGTAATGGGTCCGACCATTCCGGGGGGGAGCCAGGCGGGACCCGCAGGCTCCATCAGGACATAGCGCAAGCCCTGGTACTCGACGAAGGCGTCCCCCTTGGCGGGGTTGGCCAGCATGGCCATCAGGTAATGGTCCGGCACTCCGACCCCGACCAGTTTCATTTTGCTCCAATTAAGGAGGATGGAGGCGAGCAGTGCACTCTTGGTGTCACAGTCCCCCCTCCCCTTGGCGACGGTTTCCAGCGGCGGATAAATACCTCCGGTCTGTCTACCATTGATCAGCATCGGGACATTTTCGTAGAGAAACGCGGTCTGCACCAGCGATAGCGCTGCTCCGACAATCTCGCTGGAATCGTACCTTCTCTTTTCCGCCGTACTCTCCAGGGCCAGGGCAAAGGGGCGCAACTCTTTGACGTTGCGCCTGGCGATGGCTGGGATATCGGCGACCAGGACGTTTCCCGGCAGCACGGCGAAACCGCGTGAGACCAGCAAGGAGCGGTGCTTGGCATGGTAGTCGGCCTTGATGGCGACTCCCATCTTGTTCAGATCCTCCTGTTTAAGCTGATTCTGGATCGCATAATGGTAGGCTTCTTCGAGGGACTTTTTCTGCCATAGATTCAAGGCGTCGAGTTCGCCCAGGGAAAAGCCATACCCCTGCTTGTAGCTGGCCAACTCCTTCGAGGATATGGTGTAACCGACAGTCAAGGGATCGTTGTTAAAATTGCGGCAACCATATTCGGTAACGATCTGCCCGTTTTTTTCCTCAATCCTCTGAAACTGCCCGGCGTTCGCAACCCCGACCACCCGACGTTGTGGCCCCTGTGAACTGGCCGCGCCGGTTTCCCCGGTGCCCTCCCCCCGTTGCAGCACGCTCCCCGCCACGCGCATCCTCCCCTCCGCACGCAGCACGAGAAGGACGCAGGCCAATAGGGAAAAAAGTGCCAACCCTCCCCAGAGCACGGGGGAAAGAATGTGAAAGCCCGGCGTGGATTTCTCTTCGGGAATCGAGAGGTCGGGGCTTTCGCTGCCGATCCGCAGCCACGAACTTTTGGCGCGGGCGGTCCATTTGGTGGCAAAGAGAGCACAATCGGGATGACGTAGTAACATGGGAAAGAGTCTCAATGGCTCACGATAGGTAACTTCGGTGACACGCCCAGACTTGACATGCTATCGCTACCGGATGCCATTGTCAAATGAAGGCCGGTTGTCAGACATTGAGATTTTTTAGCTGAGGCGCCTGGTAGCTTTAAGCCGTGGCGTTTTACAGATGACACGACGGTCGGGAAAGGGTACTATTGTCAGGTTGCTCCGAGACTCCAAAGTGTCCACGTTTCAAATTCCGCGCTTTTCCCGAGTCTTGCAAAAGATCATTTTAGCTCAATCTGTGTCACCGACAGATCTTGCAGTCAGCCTTCCCCCCCCGAAAGGACCCCGGCAATTACCGGGAACCGCAACCCTTGTTGAGCTGGAAGGCCAATACGAGGTCCCACTTATGGGTAAAATCAAAACTTCCTGTCTTGCCGCCACCCTGTTATTCACTCTGGGGACCAACGCTTACTCTTTCTGTTTTGAAGAGGCGGGCGCCCTGTACGGCATCAATCCCCAAATTCTGAGAGCTATCGCGAAGGTCGAGTCAAATTTTAATCCCAATGCCATCAACAAGAACAGCAATGGCACCTTTGACGTCGGCCTGATGCAGATAAATTCGAGTTGGGCGGCAACGCTTGGCAAGGAGCGCTGGAATTCTCTGGGAGACGCCTGCAGCAACACGAAAACGGGCGCTTGGATTCTCTCCATGTGCATGAGTAAGTACGGCTACACCTGGAAGGCGATCGGCTGTTACAACAGCCAGACACCGGGCAAACGCGACAAATATTCCAAGATGGTATTCGACCAGTTGCAGCACGTGAAGCCGCAGGCACAGGAAGCAGCCTACTCGCCGATCAAAGCCAAGCTTGAGGGGTTGGTTCGTGACAAGGTGGAAGATTGGGTGGCGGGAGCCATGCAGGGAAAGGGGGAGGAATTTGTCGTGAAGGTTCCCGGTTCTGAATTGGTGCCGAAAGCGGCTGCACAGGAACCGCCAACCCTGACCGACTCTGCGCTGCAAGCCGCGCTCCCCGGGTTGGCCGCATCGCAAAATTTCACGCCGGTCGAGCAGGGCTCCGATGAAGTTGCCAGCGAAACGGGCGAAATCTCTAGTCCGGCCCCGACTCTCAACCCATGACGCCATCAGCTTCGGGACTCCAATAAGAGATCAGCCCTTCGGTCCAACTCCGCAGCTCAAACATGAGGTCGGGCCCTCTTCGGGCCTCAATCATAAGCAACTCATCTGGTGCCGCATCCTGCTGGCATCGTCCACTTCAGCTTGGGGACGACCTCGTTGGTTATCAGCACCCTCTTGCCCGCGGCATCCTCCTCTTGAACGAGAAAACCGGAGTTTACCTTCCCCACTGCAATAAGGTACTTGCCAAAATCGGGGACCACCCCCACAAGGCGAAGCATCTTTTCGCCTACGGCTTTGAAGTCATCGCCTGCATTTATCATGAGAACATGGTAGCCGGCGCCCTCGAGAAGTCGCAGCAGGGTGTAGCTGTAGGGATCGCTTTCGCCGATGCTTACGATGGTGCGTACGCCGTTAAATTCGAAGTAGCGATCGACCCTGATGCTGAAGGCATTCGGGGCTCCAGCATCGGACTGGATAATGCGGTTTTTGCTCCAGGGCAGCGATAGCGCGTTCATGACAGCGTCCACAATCCTGGCCGGGTCTTTTTCTGTCACCGAACAAATCCAGGTATTCACCAGCGGTGCAGGCGGAGCTGGCGCTACGGTGGCTCCCGTGGCGGGTGTTGTCGCTAGAGGTGGTAATGCTGGCACAGTACTGGGTTTCGCAGTGCCAGGTGTAGTGGGTTTCGCGTTACTAGGTGTAGCTACTATAGGCGCCATCGGATGGGGGGCGGCGACGCTGGGCGGGCCGGGAACCGGAGCCTTAGCCGCGGGAGGTGCCGACACGGGTGCCTGTGCAGTGGCCCCCACTTTAGCTGCAGGTTGAGCAGCTGCTGCAGGAATTGGTGCAGGCGCGCTGGGCGCAGAGGTGACTTCCTCCTCCTGCCCCCTTTTGTGCCGCTCCCTACCTGACCGCGCCGACTTTGCCAAATGCTCCTGCCTGGCTTTACCCGGAATGAGCAGGGTACGGCCGACCGTGAGTCTCTTGATGTTGGTAATGTTGTTGACGCGTATGATCTCGGGGATCAAGCGTTCAGCAGCTTCGTTTGACATGCCAAGCCGCGCCACCAGTATCTTAAAGATGTGATCACCCGGTTTAACGGTATATCGGATATACTCCGACTCACCCTCGGCCTCACTGGTAGGGGCGGCAGCCTTGTGCTGCACTTTTCCGCTCTTGGCAGGCGTTGGGGTAGGCGCCTCCTTCTTCGCTTTTGTGGCGGTCTTTTTCTTTTCCGCTTTCGGCGGCACGGTCGGGTTCTCCCGGTCGAGTTCTTTTAAATCGATGTCAAAAGGCGACTGCGCTGCATGCAGCTGAGCCGGCAGCGACAGCAGCGCCAGCAGGAGCAGGGTTCCGCCTTGTTTAAAACGTGTCATTGCATACCTCATTTCGGTAATTCCGGGGAGATCTCGGTGGTTTAGTGGTAATAAAGCACGAATGCTTTCATCCGATGATCGGCCTTATTCCTGTACAGGGTAATGGCCACGCCATTTTTGGTCTCACCCTTTTCCACAAGATATTTTCCTTTTTCGCCCGCGGGCTCCAGCCGGTAACTATCCGTACCGCCGAACTCTTGCAGGATTCTCTTAAAAAGCGGGGCAGGAATGGGTTCGTGTTTCCGCGCCAGGACTTGCATCGCCCTATAGACCTCCGCCTCCTTAAAGAGTTTATATTCGAGAACGCTGCCCAGGTACCTCTGCCAGCCGGGATGGGTCTTGCCGTAGGCTGTGTCCAACTTGGCATAGGAAAGGATTGGTGGCAGTGACTTTATCCCAGCTTTGACGGCTGATTTGGCCTCCGGTTTGGCTACGGGTACCGTAGCTGCCGGTTTGGCTGTTGTTTTCCCGGCCGCTTCAGGTGGCAATTTTGCTGTCGGGTTCGCAGCCGGGGTCGCGGCCGCTGCCGGCGGCTTAACTGTTGCCGGCGACGATACCGAAGTTGGTGCCGGCTTTACCGCCGGGACTGCCGCTGGCTTAACTGCCGGAACTGCTGACGGCTTAACGGCAGGAACTGCTGACGGCTTACCTGCCGGAACTGTCTGAGAAGCCACTATCGAAGGGCCTGCCTGGCCTGGAGCTTTCGTCGTGGCCACGGGAGCCGGTGCTGGAAGGTTTGGATGCCGGGCCGCTGTGCTGGCGCGCGGCGCAAGTGCCGATTCCGGAGGAGCCGTCTTCTTGCCAGCAAGATAGGAAAGAACCGGAACGCTGACCAGTACCACGGCAAGCACAAACACCCAAAGCGGGCGCTCCTTTTTGTTGGCACGGCGCATGGCGTCGGCGAGTGGTTCACCATGACTAAAATCGTGGGCCGAAACAGGCTTGGCCGTTTCACCATGGCTCGTGCGCTCCGATTGGCCGGGTTTCCCGAGAGTAACACGGTCATCTATCCCGAAGGGATCTTGCCCCGATGGATCTCCATTCGAGGCACGTTGCATGATTTCGGCAAACGATTTAGCAGTACTGCCGTCCACCGCCTGTGATAGAAAACTAGACAATTCGACTTCGGTAGGCTGCTTCACTTCGGCAGGCAGCTTCCCCTCGACAGGCAGCTTCACCTTGGCAGGCTGCTTCCCCTTGGCAGACGGCTTAACCTTAGCAAGCGGAGCCTCCTCGGCGGGCAGCCCAAATTTAGCAGGCAGCTCAGCTTCAACTGGCAGCTCAGCTTCGGCAGCCGGCTTCGCCTCGACAATCGGCTCTAGGCCGATGGGTTCCAAGAGAACCGGTCCCTTCAGCAGCTCTTTGTTTACTTCAGTCCCGAGCGGATCAGAGGTAACCGCGGCAGTTTTGGAATGGTGACTGCGAGAGCCCGGGGAACCTGGCGCCGAGCCACTTTCCCGAGGGCTGGAGGCACCATGAAGGATGTCCATTAAGGCTACTGCTAAGGCCTCGTCGTCCAGCGTCAGATCGATGCAGGCCTCGGCATGCTTTTGCGCCTGCTTCATTTCGTCGGCGTTTCCAGCCAGGAGGAAAATTTTAGCACCAGCGGGAAGGATTTTGCTCAGATGCCGAAAGAGTATCTCGCCGGAAAAGCCGGAAATCCGGCTCTGCACAAAAGTGAACTCCGGGGCGGACGTCGCAATTTCCTGATCTGCCTGAATCAGGGTCGCGGCGGTGCGAAGTTGCAGGGATCCATTCTTTTCGAGAGACTCGAAGATTTGCTTCACTCTTTCAGTGTCGGAGATAAGGAGGATTTGGGTCATGAGATCCTTAGGAAATTTTGCATCTCCCCATTCTAGGGGAGGGAAGCTGAATAATCAATATCATTCACTCATGATAGAGGTTTTTTGGCCTTTTTTCGGCCTGAAAATGCGCCCCATCCGACCACCGGCCTTAGCAGTCAGCCGCGCGCTCAGACCATCGGCCGACTTGCGCCGAGCGGCTGTTCTGTGCTAGGTTTGCAAAGCTGCAGGGGGATTTTCTCCGCGCCGCCTCCAACAGCGCACACTTTCAGCTATAATTTTGCCCACTTAGTCTCCAGCGGGGGCGGGTCCAACGACCCGCCTTCGCTGTTTTTATCCCGCCAGGAGCTTACATGCAGACTGTTTTCGGCATCGATTTTGGGACCACCAATTCGGCGCTCTCCATCTACAAGAACGGCCACGTAGCAGTGGTAAACATCGATGACCTCAACGCAAACGGCGCCCTCATGCGGTCGGTGCTCTATTTTAACGAAGACAGTGAAATTTTCGCCGGCCACGAGGCCATCAACAACTATGTCGGCGAAGGCGCAGCCGGCCGATTCATGCAATCCATCAAGACCTTCCTGCCGAATCGGAGTTTTGTCAGCACGGAGGTTTTCGGCAAAAGCTACGGCATCGATGACCTGATCGCCATCATCCTCAGAAAGATTAAGGCGAAAGGCGAAGCACACCTCGGCTATGCGGTGGACAGCGTCGTGCTGGGGCGCCCGGTAGTTTTTTCCGAAGACCCCGAAAAGGACGCCCTGGCCCAAAGTCGACTGGAAACGGCCGCGCGCAAGGCGGGCTTCAAGAAGATCTGGTTTCAGTTCGAGCCGGTGGCCGCCGCACTTTCCTTTGAAGAATCCCTCCCCGCAGGAACGGAAAAGATCGTCTTCATCGGCGACTTCGGGGGAGGAACCTCCGACTTCACCGTCATCAGGGTCAAGGGTGGTGCCTTTGCCAGATCCGATCGACGCAGCGACGTTCTCTCTTTGGGCGGAGTCTACACCGCCGGTGACAAGTTCGACTCACAGATTATGTGGGATAAGATCGCCAAGTACTTCGGCCGCGGCGTAAAGTATAAGGGAATGGGTAAAGACGATCTGTTCGACATACCCCACAGTATAATTTATACCTTGTGCCAATGGCACCGGATTCCGTTATTGAGAGCCAGGAAAATCCGTGAGCAGATTCGTTTGATTAAAAATTCTGCTACTGACAGGAAGGCCATCGAGAATCTTGAGCATCTTATCGGTGACAATTACGGCTTTTTCCTGTTCCAATCTATCGAGAAGGCAAAATGTGAGTTGTCACATCAAGAACTAACTGCTATAAGGTTTGGTGAACGTGAGTTATCCATCACCGAGTCGATTACCAGGAACGAGTTTGATGCGATAAATGCCGAGAATTTCGTGCGTATTGCCGGCTGCATCGATGAGGTCGTCGCCAAATCCGGGGTAAGCTACCGGGATATCGATACCGTTTTTCTTACCGGCGGAACCTCCCGAATCCCCTTTATCAGGGATCTTTTCGCCCAGCGTTTCGGAAAAGAGAAGCTGGAGGACAGGAACGCCTTCACCAGCGTGGTGCATGGCCTGGGTACCAGCTCCCCTCTTTTCCTCTGACTTCCAGGTCGGGTAGTGTGGTCCGGGGGCTGACAATGTCTAGCGACGCGGTCATTAAAAAAGTCGCCACCATTTTGGTACTTGCTCTGTCCCTCGGCGGCTGCGCAACCACCTACGTTCCGATCAGCTGGAACTTCGGAGAACAGGTCCAGACCTTGTCCCGCACCGATCCGGTCCTGGCGATACTCTTCAACCGTTATGATCCGGCAAGGGAGACACTGCGAGTCACGGGAGCTTCTTTTGACGAGGTGATGATGCCCAGCGAGGTGAAGTACCATCTCGGAGCCTACCGAAGGGACACCAAACTTATCTACCGCAGCCTTTACCAGGAGTACAGCGACCATGAGTTGCGCGACCTGATGGCTCACGAATTCGCCCACCACATCTGGTTCGGCTTCATGTCCACTCAACTGCGCGAGAAATGGGTGGAGTACCTGGCAGAGCACCCGGCCCCCGTTCAGCGCATGGTGCGGGGCACTTATGTGCCTCCAGAATACGACTCCGAGGACTTTGCCTTCGTGGTAGAGTATGCGCGTCCGGTCGATATCCTGGAGTTGGCCCAACTGAACATCATCAGTAGCCAGGAGTGCGAGCAACTCCTTTCCGGCAATGCGCTCACCGGGCCACGACTGCTCCAGGGCAGCGCCCGTACCGCACAGAGCGCCCCTGCGCGCTCCAAGAACGCCCCCACAATATTGCACTCACTGCCTCTTACTAAAGGAACCTCCCCCGAGCCATGAAACTCCTCGACGTTCTGGACAAAAAAATCGGTCGCTTCGCTATCCCGAACCTGACCATCTTCCTGATTGCCGGCCAGTCGTTCTTTTATCTCATGTACAAAACCGGGAAGCTGGAGCGCAGTGCCACCATCCTGTCTGCCGACCTCCTGATGCAGGGCGAATGGTGGCGCCTTTTCACCCTTCCTTTCGATCCCCCGCTGCAAAGTCTGATTTTCACCCTTTTCGCCTGGTATTTCTTTTATATGCTGGGGTCAACCCTGGAGGAGCACTGGGGGGCCTTTCGCTACAACGTGTACCTGCTACTTGGCTGCCTCATAACGGTAGCGGTCTCGTTTCTGGTCCCCTCGCATCCCGTCAGTAACAGCTTCCTGGCGGGGTCGGTCTTTCTCGCCTTCGCCACCTTGTTCCCGGACTTCCAGATCCTGCTTTTTTTCGTTCTGCCGGTGCGGATCAAATGGCTTGCCCTGCTCACCTGGCTGGGCTACGCTTACCAGATCGTCTTCGGCGACTGGGCCACGCGCCTCATGGTGCTCGCGGCGACCGCCAACTTTCTGGTGTTCTTTGCCCGAGATATCGCCAGCAACGTCCGGTACCGACGCCGCAAGCTGGTGAAAAAGGCAACTGCGGGAGTCGCCCGCAAGGTAAACGCACCGCGGCATACCTGCACGACCTGCGGCATCACCGACCAGACCAATCCCGAGGTGGACTTTCGCTACTGCCCGCAGTGTAACGGGCAGTTTGGCTACTGCAGGGAGCACATCTTCGGTCACCAGCATAAGAAATAACCTAACCCGAACGAACCAAGGCCTGGGCCACGGGTTAGCCCGTGCCAGGATCACTACCGCGGAGGAACTATGCTCGACAAACTTACCAACATAGGAGACGAGACCTACCAGTCTTGGGACGATGAACAGCGCCGCAAGGAGATCGGCAACCTGGTGCAGGGGTTTAAAAATGGTCTGCCGATCCAGATCCTGTGCCAGTTGGCAACCTCAATTGCGGGGAGTTCAGCACTTGCGAAGGAACATATCGCCGTGTTCCTGACCCTTGCGGAGCGCAAAGCCATCATTAAAAAGGAATCCACCGGCAGTAAGGAGTTCCGCACCCTGCTCAAGGCCACCTTGCTCTGAATCTGCCAGAAGAATCTGAGTCCCCAGCCTTTCAGGTAGAGACCATTGCCGCGTAACAGCGTGGGGCAACCGTTTCCACTGGTAGGGACGCAATGCTTACGTATTAGCCTGGGGCAACCTTTCCCTCAGGTTGAGACGCATTGCATGCGTCTCCCCGCTGCCGCCCCTCGCCCCCATCCCCACCCCGGCCCTCCTCTAGAAAGGGAGGGAGAGTTACTTGAGCGCCAGGGTGTTTAAGTAACTACTGTTCTGATACAGGGCCGCCACGCCGCCGTGTGCGTATGAGAAATTAAGTCAGAAAGTCCCCTCTCCCGGAGGGGGTTAGGGAGAGGAAAGGTTGGAGACATTGCCAAGCGTGACGGCCCGGTTGGGATTAGCTCTAGGACCGCATCACCGAATGCTGATGGGAAACCGGGCTTAAGGGGATATACTTGCAGGAGATTTCGAGGGGATTACCATGACCCTGAACCAGCATCTGGCCTTTACCGGCGCAGCCGCCGCGGCACTGACACCTATTTGGGGCGCGCAGGAAATTGCCCTCTTTGCCGTAGGTGCTGTTCTGATCGACGTTGACCACTACCTGCTCTACATCCAGCGCAGGCGCAACTTCAGTGTGACCGGGATGTTTCGCTACTTCCGCGAGCTGCAACCGATTCAAAGCACCATTCCCTACGTTGGCCTTTGCCTCTTTCACACAATCGACTTTTTCATCCTGCTGGGCCTATTGGCGATTTACTCTCCGCTCTTCTTTCCACTGCTGATGGGCTGCCTGTATCACTTTTGCCTCGATCTTTTCGACCTGAAGCGCAAAGGGGTTCTCACCATCCGCCCCTTTTTCCTCATGGAGCACCTGATCCGGCGCCGCTCCAAAGGGTATCCCTGGTACTAATGTTTCAAGGTCCCTGCGCCTCCGCGGCACCCTTCTGCTTCACCCCCACCGCTTCCAGGATAAAGTCCTTTCCGGAGATCTGATCCCCTCCCTCGGGCATGGTCGCCGCTATCGGCTGGGCCGCTGCCGTCTTGAGGCGGGCGCTCTCGCCCTCAGGAATGACAATTTGATAACTCCCCGGTTTGACCCCTTTAAATACGTAATAGCCGCTTTCCTCGGTCTGCGTGCTGGCAAGGAGTTTCGCCCGGGAATCACTCGTCGCCGCCAGGCCAAGCCTCACCCCTTTAAGCGGTATCTCTTCATTTTTATTCAGTTTGACTAGGACCATTCCGTCAATTTCTCCCCCGGTAACCATGGTGAAGCGGCAAAAGGACAGTACCCCGGCCCGCGGGGTGATGTGGCAACCGTCTTCCTTCGGTACCATAAACGGGTCCTCGACTGTGGCGAGGTCGATGGTGATATCCACCGGGATATCGGGCCGCAAAAAGGCGATTACCGGTGCCCCCTTGCTGCCGATGACCGTTAGTGCGCGACTGCCATTCACCAGGAACCCGATTCCGGGCAATTCCTTCCCGGGGGCCCCCCCCGCGGCAGTGGCAGCCGACACGGTTATCATGCCGGAGGGGGAGAGGGCCTCGGCCGAGATGACTGCCTGCCTGTTGTAGCGGTCCGCCGCGACCGAGGTGCTCAATCCGACGCTGATGCTGTAGGCCCCGGTGGAGTTGCCGCTGGCAGAAATGGAGTATCCCACCAGGCCGAACTTTTTCGAGAGGCCGACCAGCAGACCGGTGCTGTTACCGGCAGGGTTATGGACCAACCCCGAATTCAAAAGATAACCGCTACCCAGGTCCTTGTCTGCGCTCAGATTGATAACCGAGGCCGCCAGTTCGGGGGCCATGGAGAACCCTATCTGCCCCCTGACGCTGACATCCTGCACCCGGGTGCTGATTTGAAGGCTGCCGTTGGCGTTCAGGGACTTTTGCAGATAGGAAACGTCCGCTTCCAGCGCTCCATTCCAACCGCGCCAGCCGCCTCCTCCGCGCCAAACCGTCGTCCAATCAGCCTCTCCGCTTCGCTTGGTATCGAGTCCGAGTTCCAGCGACAAGGGGAAGCGGATGTTGTTCCAACCGGAAAAGGAAGAGTTCAGCTTGGCATGGCTCTGGCTCAAGAGGGGGTCGACGGAGGCGGGATAGCGCGGGCTGTCGAAATCCCGGAAAAAGCGCTGTTCCACTTGCAGGGCGACCCCGAAAACATCGCGGCTGCTCGATCTCAGTTCAAGGAGCTGCCCATACCTGCCGGCCGCCGGGGCAAAGGACTGAATGAGGTCAAGGGACAGTAGCGTGGAGCCGAGGGCGGTCCGCGCCCCGAGCCCGGCATAATCCTGTTCAACCCCGAAGTTGTCCGTCTGCCTCACGGCCAGGGCCGATCCCGCAATCCCCGGCAGCACCCCGAAGTCAGTGGTCAGGGTCAGATTGGAACCACTGACCGGGCCGGTGGCATCGGCGACCGTCAAACCAGTCTGCCAGGCCCCCGACAGCGAGTAAAGAAACGCGCCGGTCGGGGTGGTGGCGTCGCTATAAAAGCTCTGCTCCGACTCCCGCACTTCTCCAAAGGGGCCGTGCAGTATGAGCTTGAAGTTGTTGATGCCGTACTGAACTTTGAGGTTTTGGAAATGATACATGCCATCCTGGCTGGGAGGCTGATAACCGATGGGCGTGCCGTTATAAAAAAGCTCGGCGTCCCAGCCCGCCGGCAAATATCCGTCGATGTCGTGGGTGAGAAACCTGGTGGCCCCGATCAGGGGACGATTGGATAGGAAAAAACCGTACATCGGCGCCGCTGCGGCCCCTATCCCCTCGAGGTTCGGGACCTGGGAGGTTCCGATTAAGAGTTGCGCTACCGGAAGCGGACCCAGCTTGAATTCCGCCTCGCTTCGGCGCGACAGGGTGAAGTCGAGCCTTCTCAGCGCCTGGTCCTCTGCCGAGAGGTGCGCCTCCCCGGACATATAGAGCAGGTCCCCTGACAGGTTCAAGGTATTTACGGTGGTACTTTTTGGAGAATCATGGCCGTCGCCGGCTAGTGCCAGCTGAGAGGTCAGGTCCAGGGTCGGAACTGAAAAAGAGGTCCTTTGGGGGGTGAAATCCTCATACTGCCTCGGGGCCAGTGGGAGCGCTGCCTGCCTGAACTTCTGCCGCTTCCTCAACCCCTGCACGGGAAGTAATTCCCGCGCATGCAGATGCAAGGCTGAACTTTCCACCTTATAACTGAAATCTACTGGCAGCCACTTGGAAAGCTCCGTTGCCTCAACGACCAGATCGCCACCATGCATGAAGGCGGCATCTGTTGTGGGGTAAACCCTCCTACCAGCTATGGCAGTTCCTTCCTTCAGGTCAATAACGAAAGGACGTGACTGCTCCAGGATGAAGCCGAAGGCTCGGTCGTCAACGCAGCTGATGGCGAGGGAAATCGCTTCAGCAACCGGGCAGATCGGAATAAAAAGCTTGCCGGAGCGCTCCACCGCGACAAAGCTGTCCGTAAGCAAGTCCTCATCAAGCTCCAAGATGAGGACCACTTCGGCGTCAGCACTGGCAGGAGCCGTTTCGGGGGGGACGCCCTGGGCTTGGGCGGAGCAGACGAAAAAGGTCAGAATCAAGCTGCAGCAAAAAAGGGTGGCTTTGGGCAAGCCAGCCTGACGGCTCCTGGGGTGGCCGCCAAGGTTTCGCATACCTTACGGGAGTGTTATTGTTGTCTCAGCCAGCGGTTTTTTTGCTTCCTTTTCAGTGAACTGCAACCTGATTTTTTCGCCCGACTTAAGCTGATAGGGCTCCAGCACATGCACGCCGATTTTACGCTGGCCGTTTGGCGTATAGACCGCAAATCCGCTCCCCACGGCGACCTTGTCTTCTCCGCGGAACACAGCGACATCTCCATACACGGAGCGCGTCCCGCTGCGGGCGAGGATAAAATCGACCAGCTGCTGTTTCGGCTCGACGACGGTGATCTTGACCGATGCCGGGTCGATAGCGGCTTGCGCCTCGAGGTTCCCGTGACGGGCGATTACCGGGATCGAGATCCCGACGTTTACGGTCACCTTCATGGAGACCGCGGTTGGATTGGGACTCTCCTTTTCCGCGAGATCGGAGATGCCGGAAGCCATCTTGGTAAAAACCAGGTGGGAACGGTACTCGCCGTCAGCCAGGTCTGCGGGCAATTTGAATATCATCCGGATGGTTTGCCCGCCGCCCGGAAGCAGAGTGACTTGGCGCGGCGAGTATTTTACCAGCTCATCGGCAAACTTTTCTGTCGGGTCCGGAGCTGAAATATCCTCGATGGTTCCCGTCTCGGTCATCCGCTTTCTGACCAGGCTTATCTTGTAGGAGGCTTTCATCGCACTGGTGTTGATAACGTCGATCTGTGCCGTCCTTTGTTTGTCATTCATGACCACCCGGGTGGGAAAGACCATGAGATCAGTCTCCGCCATGGCCCTCCCCGCGCAGATACTGAGCAGGCAGGCCGTTGCGGCCCCGAGCAGAGCACTTTTCAGGTTGAATAGCTTCACAACTCCTCCTTTAGTTACCGGTCACCGATAAATCAAAGCTACCCAGGTAGGCACTGCTGCGCTGATTGGGCTTCACCGTCACGGTGCCACCTAAGGCAATGGCCAGCGATCCGCTGGGCGGGACGGTTCCACTTACCGGCACCGAGCAGGTCAGCTCTGAAACCACCAATTGGTCTCCCGCTGCAGCCAGGGTCAATGAGTCCGGGAGCATTAAGTTGTACGCCTCCCCGGGAGTTCCGTAGAGAGCGTACCTTGCAGGTGAATAGGCCGCTCCTAAGAGCCTAACGCTCCCGGAGGCGCGCCTGGCGCCCGAGGTGTCAATAGTTACGGTACCCGAGAAGCCCGACCCGCCGACAAAGTACCCGAACTGCATATCCTGATTCTTCGTCAACGTGAGGGCGCTGAGGGCAGCAGGCATAAAGAAAAGCATGCCTCCCAGTACTGCAGTTTTCACCATCAGCCGGAGTCCTTTCATCAAACTCTCCCTAGGCGGATTTTCCCGCCGCAACCAATGCGGCACTTTCCATCAGGCGTCGGACGCTAAGCAGGCAAGGGGAGGGACCCTCCGCTCCCCTTGCCTGGTTCTACAGAACAACTTGTTACGGATAATCAACCGAAACGTTGAAGCTTCCTGCGTAAACACCAGGATTTTGGCCAGAGGCAACAGTCACTTTCGCGCCGACATTAACCACCACGGAGCCGCCTGTAATAACCGGACTTCCGCCAGCATCAGAGAGGAAACTGTCCACCGTCATGGTATCAGCGCCGTGAGTAAGTGTTGCACTGCTCGGCAGCGTAATGGAATACGCGGCTCCGCTCTCCCCGGTGACCGTGAATGACGCCGGACTTGCTGCTGCTGCGAAGGTGGCGTTGGTGACGACGGCTCCCGTGACCGCAGGAACGTGGCCGAGGGCATCGGCCGGAGCAATTGTCAACGAACCGCCTGTCCCTGCTATGAATTTGCCAAATTGAAGATCCTGTGTTTTGCTGATGGCAATAGGAGTCACGACTTGTCCACCTAGCGATGTTGCCTGGGAGGCGGCGAAGCTGACGCCCACATTAGCTGCACAAACGAAAGAAACACATCCTGCCAAAACCATCAGCTTACGGTATACGGATATACGTTTCATTGTTTTACTCTCCCGTGATTAGCAGCGATCGATTGCTGCCAGATTAGTAAGGGAGACCGCGCTGATGCTGATCCAAATCCTTTCCTGAACTGACCAGCACGCCATCCTTAACGCCGGTAAGATCGTGATCGCCAAGGCGGCCCGTGCCTGCGGAGAAGTTACCCCGGTAGTCCCACAGGGCTTTCTTCCCCCAGTCAAAAGCCGCTCCCCAAAAGAGGTTAGCTCCTTTGAGGCGGCGCCCTGCTCTTACCGGGGGCGAGCATCCCTTCTTCCGCACCCACCTTGCCAAGCGCCCTGGTGAGGCCCTTGGTGCTCCTGAAATGCTGATAGGCGAGTGCCGCCCTGACGAGCGTGGTTAGCGCCGCCAGAATGAGCGCCTGGGAAAGCTCCCGGAAAACCACTCCGGGGTCCCGGCCCAACTCATTGTTAACCGTCAATTCCCCGCCGGAAGCGCTGCTGCTGTGCTGCTCGAGCCGGGTATCAAAGGATACGTCGAGGTCATAGAAGAGGTTCAGAAAGTCGCGGCCCTTCCTCCCGGACCTCCTTTCCAGGACCGGGGAACCTGCCGAGCACGGCTCGAACAACCCCTTGCCGATCTCCCGGTCGACGAGGCGCCAAAGACGGGCATCACTGGTTCCCAGTATTGCGGCCGCCGTCTTCACCGGAATGCGCCTGATCAGGGCCATGACGAGCGCTTCGAATAGCTGGGTGAATTCTGATCCGGTGCGCACCCAAGGGACTTCCACCTGCTCGCTGGCTGGTTTGTTTTCCGAGTCCGGAACTTGCGGCACCTGGGCGTGGAGGTAGGCGTTGGTCAGCAGGGAGTTAAGTTCCCTTCTCTTTTCTGCGACAACATCATGCGCCCGCGCCTTATTGCCGCAGAAAGGGCAACAAGGTGGAGCGATCCGGGGGGACGCAGCATCAGGCCCCGGTGGCAGCACCGCGAGGGATGCGTTGAAAGCATCCCAGGGTGAAGGTATCTCAACAGTTGACAGTAGAAATCCAGCTGGATCCATTGCGACCTCTTCGAACCGGTAATTAAGGAGCTGTTTCTGCTCCTTCAAACAATTACCTGCAGAGGCGCCATTCTGGCGGACTAGGCTTAGCGACGGTGTGAAGCCGGCATTTATGCCTGCCGATTCGGTTCTTCTGGTGGCTAGCGCTCCGTATACGGATTAATAATATCCAATTTTACACAATGCACCAGCGTATTTTTTTTTGCCGCCTGCCGGCAGTGCGCCAGGCGTTCCGGCTAATGCTCACAAAATGGCCCCGTGAAGGCCTTCCGGGGCATTTTATCCTTGGCTTCTGCCTCCGGTATAATTATGCTCATAGACTGGTTTTCTTTCTTTCGGAACTACCCCCATACGAAGGTACATTTTTTCGGGCGCTGTTTGGGGTATAGGTGGGTTTTCACCTCGCTTGCTTTTTACCTGGGAAAAGACGTAAAAAGCCGGTCCTGGTCTCGTGAGAGCCTGCACCCGCAACCCGCTTTGCCCCTTTGACGCGCGCACAACTTGGAGATTTATGCACAGAGTGACCTTAATCGGCATGCCCGGATCGGGCAAGAGTGCGGTGGGGAGGATCGTTGCTTCTCGTCTTGGCTGGAAATTCCTCGATACTGACAAAAGCATTGAGGAGCGCCACGGGCTCCCCCTGCAGGCGCTCATCGACCAGGTGGGAGAGGCGTCGTTTGGCAGGCTCGAAGAAGAAGCCATCCTCGCCCTGGAAATATCTGAACCGACCGTCATCTCGACCGGCGGCAGCGTGGTCTATTCGGATCCGGCCATGCGACACCTCGCCGCGATATCGACCGTCGTCTTTCTCGACGCCTGCCTCGACGCCATACGCGAGCACATCTCGCTGGAGGCTCCGCGGGGGATCGTCGGCCTGACAGCAGGGGGACTCGAGGAGCTTTTTCGGGAAAGGCAGCCGCTCTACCGGCGCTATGCCGGCATTATAGTTCCTTTATGCCCGGAAACGCCCGAAGTGGCAGCTGACAAGCTACTCTCCGAGCTGCCTCAAGACTGGCAAAACGACTGACTATACATTGACTTATTGATCTGGCTCCCCTACTATTCACAGTATGGAATTCGTTACCAAGTCAAAAGCTCCTGGATTCTCTGGCTTCTCGCTAATCCAAAAGATCAGCGTTGGATACGCGGCCATGGCTCTCTTTACCATGGCTGCACTGGTATTCTCATCTCTCAGTCTTTACTCACTGAACAAGACTGCCCGCGGCATCGCCAATAGAGACCTTCCCATCATCAGTTCGCTGATCAAGCTGCGCGCCTCATTGCTGGCCCAGGAAAGCTACGCCGGGAAGTATGCCATACTCAGAGACACCACTTTTATCGAGCTGTTCCGCCAGCGCGAAAAGGAGTCTCTTGCCAACCTGGCGGTCCTCGACAAGCAGGACCCGGCCCATGACACCGCCGCGCTCAATCGCCTCTACACCGATTACCGTGTGGCCTCGACCAGACTTTTCTCCGGCCAAACCGCCAACGCCGACCAGGTTCGCTCAGCTGGGCTGCGGCTGTTAAACGCGGTCGACGCCTTCTACGTCAAGCGCCAGGACCTTCTCCAGGCAGAGCTTCAGGGCGCCAACTACCAGCAGGAATCTACCATTCGCTGGACCATCATCATCTCCTGCACCGGATTTCTGATCGCCATCGGCGTGGCTCCCTTCGTCACCTACCGCACCTTCCGGGCCATCAGGAAGCTGCAGAGGGCGACCCACCGGATAGCCGAGGGGGACTTCGATTACGACCCGCAGATCCCTCCCGGAGACGAGATCAGCGACCTGGCCCGTGACTTCACCCGCATGGCCGCACGGCTCAAGGTGCTGGAACAACACAACCTGGACGCCAGCCCGCTGACCCGGCTACCCGGGAACATCGCGATCGAGCGGGTGCTGGATCAACGGCTCAAAAGCGGGGCGACTTTTGCCTTTTGTTATGCGGACCTGGACAACTTCAAGCCTTTTAGCGATCACTACGGCTATGCGAAGGGGAGCGAACTGCTGCGCGTGACCGGCGATCTGATGCAAGCGACCGTTAAGGCAGCCGGCGACCCGGGGAGTTTTGTCGGCCACGTGGGGGGCGACGATTTCGTCATGGTGCTGTCGACCGACAAGGCGGCAGCGGTCTGTGAAGCAGTGATCAACGGCTTTGACACCGAAGTGACCAAACATTTTAGCCCCGAAGATCTAGCGCGGGGAGGGATCGAGGGGTCGGATCGTTACGGAGTGCACCGTTTTTTCCCAATAACCACCATCTCGATTGCCGTCATCATCTGCGGCGACGAGGAGTTTGACTCTGCCGTCGATATCGCCCGGGCTTCGGCCCAGGTCAAGGATATCGTCAAAGAAACGCCGGGAAGCAGCTACCTGATCAGCCGGCATAAGCAGGTGACATGAAAAGATTCGCAACACTTTTTCTCGCCTTCTTCCTCTGTTTCGGCTGCGCCGGCTTGCGCTCGGGACAAAAGAGCGGATTCCTGCAGCACCACACCGAAGCGAAACTGCTCACCACGGCGCAGACGCTGCTGGAAAAAGGGGACAGCTCCGGCGCTGCCAAGGTGCTCGAGGCCATCTGCAGTTCCCCTGCTGAGCCGGGAGTAACCGATGAGGCGCTCTTTCGCCTGGCGCTGCTCTCCCTCAAACCGAGCCCGGAGCGGCCGGCATCAGCCCAGGGACACCAGCTGCTGAGGCGCCTGAAAAAAGAGTATCCCGCGAGCCCCTGGACCGCGCAGGCCGCGCCTTTGGTCGAGCTGATGAACTCCGCCGAGGAACTCAGGCGCCAGAACCGCAATTACCGGACGGCCAATCAGGCCCTGACCAGGGACGTCAACGAACTCAACAAAAGCATCAAGGAACTAACCAAGAATATCGACCAGCTGAAGCATCTCGACCTGGAAATCGAGCAGAAGACCCGCTAAAGGTTCTGCCGGTCAGGGCGAAACCAGTGACTGCAGGACAAATAACAGCGCCCGGCAGCCGGAGTCAGCATGCACCGCACAATTGAGAACTTCATCCGTAACATCCCTAAGGCCGAGTTGCACCTGCACATCGAAGGGACACTCGAACCGGAGCTGATGTTCCGGATCGCCGCCCGCAACGGAGTTGCGCTCCCCTTCGATTCGGCTGAGCAGTTGCGCGCGGCCTACGACTTTTCCGATCTGCAGTCCTTTCTCGACATCTACTACCAGGGGATGAGTGTGCTGCAGCAGGAGCAGGACTTCTTCGAGCTTACCAGCTGCTACCTGGACAAGGCGCAGGAAGACCGCATTCGGCATGCGGAGATTTTCTTCGATCCGCAAGGGCACACGGAGAGGGGAGTTTCCTTCGAGACGGTCATCACCGGCATACGCCGAGCCCAGCTTGACGCCGAAAAGCGCCACGGGATCAGCTCACGGCTGATCCTTTGCTTCCTGCGCCACCTGAGCACGGAGTCCGCCCTGGAAACGCTGCTCCAGGCCCTCCCCTTTCGGGACTGGATTTCCGCCGTGGGGCTCGACTCCTCCGAGGCCGGTAACCCCCCGGAGAAATTCAGCCACGTCTTTCAGCGCGCCCATGCGGAAGGGTTCCCTGCGGTCGCCCACGCCGGAGAAGAAGGACCGCCGGACTACATCTGGCAGGCGCTGGATCTCCTCAAGGCATCGCGGATCGATCACGGGGTGCGCTGCCTGGAAGACGAACGCTTGGTGCAAAGGCTCGCGGCCGGGCGGGTGCCGCTCACCGTGTGCCCCCTTTCCAACGTGAGGCTCCGGGTGTTCGGATCCCTGGGCGAGCACAACCTGAAGCGGATGCTGGAGCGCGGACTGTGCATCACGATCAACTCGGACGACCCGGCCTATTTCGGCGGATACCTGACGGACAATTTCCTGGCGGTTCAGCGTGCACTGGATTTGGGCCACCGGGAGATCCGGCAGCTGGTGGAAAACTCCTTCGCAGGCTCCTTTCTGGAGGCGGGGCAGAAGCAGGCCTACCTCGACGAGGTGAGCGCCTATTGCGCCGGTTTTCAGGAAGACTGAAACCTGGCCCGGCAAAATAGGCGAAGGTAGGGCATTCTTTCCTAGCCCTCAGCATAAGAAAAGGCGACCCTCGAGGCAAGCCTCTCTCTTAAAGTGTTGATGACTGAATCCAGTAATGCTAGAATCCCCCTTCGGACCCGGAGGGGGATTTCTTTATGGGATACGATTCCAATACCCAAGACTTGCCTCGTATCCCCGATACCGTCGGCGGCATTCAAATCAATTTCTGCAAGAACCCCTGCTGCTTGAATTATGGCAATCCTGCGAGTGCAGAACGGCAACCCCGAGGGAGAACCAAGGAGCCGCGGGAAGACACATATTCCATCACGGGCGGCAGGAGTGGTGACGACAATCAAAGCCGATTCCTCAAGTGCTGCCGCTGCGGTGAATACCCTCCACTCAAAAGCAACCTTGCTATCCACGAAGAAGTCCTCAGGTTATCTATCTACCTTCAGCAGCCAAGTGAGCCGGTTTGCCCTGCCGAAGACTGTCCAAACCATAACGTCGGAATTAGTGACGGCGATAAATATCACAGGTTCGGGAAAACCAAGGCTGGATCCCGGCGGTACAGGTGCCGGTCCTGTGGCAAGACCTTCTCCTTGAAGGCTAAACCCAGTTTGCGGCAGCGGAAACCACACAAGAACGGGCAAATATTCCAACTCCTGGTGAACAAGGTCCCGTTTAGCCGGATTTGTGAGATTGCCGGCATTAGCTTCCAGACGCTTTATCGCAAGCTAGACTTTATCCATCATCAATGTCTCCTTTTTGTCGGCAACAGAGAGCGACAGATTCCGAATATGGACCTTAAACGCCTTTACCTGGCAGTAGATCGTCAAGACTACGTGGTTAATTGGACGAATCAGATGGATAAGCGGAATGTCGTCCTGAGCGCGGTGGGTACAGCAGATAATAAATCCGGGTATGTCTTCGGGATGCACCTGAATTTCGACCCAGATATGGACTCATCCCAGGTCATTGCCGAGACCTCTCTTCGTGGAGACCACAACGTCCCAGCCCCTTTCCGTCGGTATGCCAGGTTGTGGATCCCAGACGACTTCGAAAAGATGCGAGGGGATCTCCATCCGCACGCAATGTCGGGGTCCGGCCTTCTGTTTGACGAAATAAGGGGGACTTACGCCCAGGCTTTACAGCGAGATGATGTCGAGGTATTCGAGGCGCCTGATATCACCAACAGGCTTCCCAATAACGGGTTACAGGTCCATTCGGAATACACGCTCTATGGTCATTTCTTTTTCCTCAGGGAGCTCTTAAAAAACGTCGAAAAGGTCCGTTTCTTCCTGGACCAGGAATCTGGCATCCGTGCAGCGTGTCTGTCAGCTTTTGTCGATGAAGTATTGCAGAAACGGTGCGATGCTTTTTATGTCCGGATCAATAAAGATCTGACCGTCAACGAGAAGCGCAGGCGCCGGGCTGAGTGCATAAGGGAACTTGAGGAAATGCGTGAGAGTTTTCCCGCGGATGCTGACCTGGAACTTGAGTTGATAAAGATTCGCATGCAGGAACTAGTTCCGATCGGAAAATGGCAGGATAAATGGCTTTATCACCCTCTCCCGAACATGAGTGAACCAGACAAGGCTGTCTGCTGGTTGACTGATCTGAAGGATCGGGTTTACGATGAAAATCACCTTGCGAGACTTTACAAGATGGCGAGCCTCCACGGTATTGATAGGTTTTTCATGCAGGTGAGGCGCAGATTATCGTTGTTGGAACGTCCTATGACCTCCTCCTCAAATTCAGGTCGAAGGTGGTATGGATATAGCGCCTACAACCCGGAAAATGTAATCAAACTGCTCGATATTTTTCGAGTGTTCTATAACTATGTGGAGATAGGGGGTGATAAGAAGACACCGGCTATGCGGGTAGGTTTGGCGAAGGGACGAATTACCTTGGAAGATATTCTATATTATTCCTTCAATTAGATCTTATTTGTCAAGATTGGCATTCACGGTGAAGCTAAGCTTAAGGCTTAGCGTTTCTTTGCAAAGAAAATTCAGTCCCGCAATGAATACATTTAAACTTTTTCTCCCTTAGCTCGAATGGATAGAAATCAGATTTAAAAGCCTCATACTCACTACACTTTCTCCTTAGAGGTTTTGGTCCATACTGAGTGATTGTAGTTGGGTGTTTACCGCAGGCGTCACATTTGTAAAATGACGCTACAATAACAGTTATCCACGCGAACAATCCTCCAAACGCAATTAAACATGCACCGTATATAGGAGATGTTCTATCGCCAGTTGAAAGAAGTATAACAAATACTATACCACCAAAGATCACAAAAGCACGGCTCACGGGTAAACCCCAAAATAGATATTTGAACGTTTCCGCTTTGCTGTAAATTTTCATTTTGATCCCCACAATCATGTAAATACGTTTTTCAAACCTTATTGGTCTTATGTCTGATTGTGCGGTACTGCAACAGCACCACTTCACATTGGGTACTGTCCGAAAAATTCCTGAGAGCAAAAAAGCCCCCCAGGTCTTCCTCAAGGGGTTCACTTAACGTGTTGAAAAAAGTGCAGCATCCGGTACAATCCCCCTAACCTTTTTAATGGGTTAGGGGGATTTGCTATGTCTGGAGATTTTTCCGGCAAGGATTCGAGGGTTCCGCCGCACTTCGAGGGCATCCAGGTCAACTTCTGCAAGAATGTGGAATGCTGGCACTTTGGCAAGCCAGCGAGCCCTGACAAACAGCCTCGCGGTCCCGGGGCTCGCGAGCGACCCAACGACGGCTACATCCTGGCGAGCAAGGACGGCTACCGCACTCGGCTTATTTGTAAGGCCTG
>Ga0209123_1000770_pt1 | contig 37199 bp, 35 predicted proteins | sample BarGraIncu00431A_FD_184500 | JGI IMG/M metagenome (GOLD analysis project Ga0209123, IMG submission 184500) | Arctic peat soil microbial communities from Barrow, Alaska, USA - Barrow Graham LP Incubations 004-31A (SPAdes) (version 2) | ecosystem: Environmental > Terrestrial > Soil > Wetlands >... | reverse complement strand
AACCGCAATATGGTGCATGCCGATAGCGGGCGGATTGACATTACTGTCGGTGCTCATTGTTGTCTCCTTCATGACGGCACAGGTGCTTAGTCGCAGCTAAACAGCCCTGCCTTGCTACGTCACTCTTGCCTCAGACTTCATCAGTAATAGTTTTCCCGGACTCGTTATCAACGACAACTGGAGTAACGAACCAGCTGATGACAGGTTCGCTGGCATACTTGTCAACGACGAATTTCCTCCAGTCATCGGTAAAGAGCCGCTCGGCGTCAGCCCGCGATTTCCATAGGTACACGCCTCCTGCATTCCGGCCGTCATCAGTGAGCAGGTACTGTTTGCGGATCAGTCCGGTCAAGCCAGCATATTTTGGCGCCGTACTCAAAAAGATCTCTTTTGCTTTTTCCTGTGTGATTGGCTCAGGGAGCTTGAATTGGACCATGGTGGTTATCATGTGCAGTCTCCTTTAAAGTGATTCCAGTAGTTGGCTATAGCTGATACATCTTAAATGCGCTCGGCCGCATAAACGTCAGTACGATAGGGAAATTCAATCAATTCCCTGCCCCGGGTATCCGGATGCACTCGGAGCAGGGTCCTTACCTTCTCCAGGACTCCTTGCCTCGTTTCTTCATCCAGGGCGGCGATCATGCTCATCGAGGCGACCCGGTCCAGAACCGTCTCCGGCGTGCCGCTCTGCAGGTAGCTGAACTCGGCATGGCGCAGAGGGGCAAAGAGGGAGGTTGAGGCAAATGCCCTTCTCCACTCACCGCTCTTGTAGCGCGGTGTCCCCTCCTCAAAGCGGTCGACGATGGCCGCCAGTTGCGCCACCCACTGGACCGACTCGTCGCGGCGGTTCCAGATGAGGCCGAGTTTGCCTCCGGGTCGAAGCAGCCTGTGGAACTCGGCCAGTGCCGCGTCCCCCCGGAACCAGTGGAACGCCTGGGCAGCGACGACTGCATCGGCGCAGGCGTCCGGCAGCGGTATGGCCTCTGCCGTCCCGTCCAGCACCTGAAGCTGCGGCAGCAGGGAGGAAAACTTGTTCCGCATTTGGGCGACCGGTTCGACAGCGACAATCCGCGCGCCTGACGGGATCAGGAGTCGGGTGAACTTCCCGGTCCCCGCCCCCGGCTCGACCACCAGCTTGCCCGGACCGAGGTCAAGCCAGGAGACCAGCCGGTGCACCGCATCCAGGGAGTATTCGGGCCGGCCACGCTCGTAGCTGTCGGCTGCACGCGCAAAACCCTGGGCGGCGGTTTCATGGATAATATTCGACATCAGGTACTCCTTTATGCGCTCAAATGCTGAAAACCTTCGGGATAGTCAGCCCGAAGACCTTCGTCAGCAGTGCCGGGATATCGTCAGCGCCGGTCAACTGGCGGGAAGTGACGCTGACACCCCGATCCACGGTGTATTCGCGATCGCGCAGGGTATGCCTTTCCAGCGCAGTTATCTTCTGAGCCGTCAGGGTATGCACGAAGCGCGACGCCGGGTGGGTGGAAACATAATAGTTGGCCATCTCGTAATCGGCCGGTTCCTGCGGCTCCAGGGAGAAGGCATAAAGATCAACCCAGCAGTTATGGCGCAGCAACTGCAGCACCTGAAGTCCCGCCTCGCGAACGATCCGATAGGTCCAGGCAAAATGGACCACCTCAGCCTCGTTTCCGAACGGTACCGGTAGGATCAAGCCGGAGGATCCAAAGCCGACATCAGCCAGGAAACGCTCGGCACCGGCTTCCACCAGCAGTGTCATGTGGGTGCGCGGCAGTGTCAGGGTGGACCGGTAGCGCACTCGCGCGGCGAGGGGCGTGACCAGGAATCCGACCTCCCGCAGGGCGGCTGCGAAAAGGGTGTTTTGCTCGTAGCAATACCCGCCGCGTCCGGCGTGCACCAGCTTGTCCTGCAAGCTGGCCAGGTCCAGGCGGATGGGCCGTTTGAGAAGTACGTCCAGATTCTCGTAGGGAATATGCGTCGCATGGGCCAAATGCAGGGCCTCCAGCACGGCTCGCGTGGGGTGCAGGTCGCCGCCGTAGCCGATACGGCGCAGATAGGCGTCCAGATTGAACTCAGGCTGGGTGGATGATTCGTCGTCTGGCGTCACATCAGCTCCTGGCTAAAAGATTGTTGTACGGCTACGGAAATGCAGATCTGCACAAAGTACCTTTGCAGAGACGGTAGTGTGACTACCTCACCGGTAGCGCTCAAAGGAGACAATTTCATCCAGGTTCTTGCGCGGCCTCGCCTCGGGCACTTGAGCAGGATATCCCAGCGGGGTCATGGCTATGACACGGACCTGACGCGGTATGCCAAGTAACGCCTTGACCTCACTTTCACTGTAGGCGCCGAGCCAGCAGGTTCCCAGTCCCAGTTCCTGAGCCTGAAGGATCAGGAAAGCAAGGGCAATGGAGGTGTCGACAGTTCCGGCGAGCTGGCCGCAGGACATGACATATTCCGCCTCGGTGGCGCAGGCCACGATGATGACCGGGGCTTCGCCCACGAACTCCTTGCCATTGGCGGCGTCTGCCAGCTTCTTCCTGGTTTCCCCGTCCCTTACGACGATGAATTGCCACTCCTGCCTGTTGCGCGCCGAGGGTGCCAGCCGGGCTGCTTCAAGCACCAGGCTCAGTTTCTCGTCCTCTACCGGTGTGTCACGAAAGGAACGGATGCTGCGGCGCAGGCTGATGGCAGTTTGCACACCCATGAATAGTCTCCTTTTCAGTCTATGATTCCAATTCCAGAGCAGCGAAGATGGCGGCCTCTTCTGGGTTCCTGGGTTCCTGGGTTCCTTGGTTCCTTGGTTCCTTGGTTCCTGGCTGCCGGCAGTCGATCTCAGCCGGCCTCGACGTAGGGGCGCTCGCGGAATCGGGCGCCGAGGGAAAGCGCCAAGGCACGAACCCGGGAAACGTCAATGCCGGGCAGCGCGACGGCGCTGGCAATCACGATCGGGATATGGCGCGTTGCTTCCCGGATGAAATCGCACACCCCGGGAAAGCCCGACGCACCGAACGGGGTTTTGCACAAGCGCTGGTAGGTCTCGCCGTCCGCGGCGTTAAGGCTGACCGAAACGGTATCGACCAGTCCCTCAAGTTCGGGGAGGATGTCCCTGCCATGCACCAGGTTTGCCTGGCCGTCCGTATTGATCCTCACCTGCAGGCCGCGCCACTTAAGCTCGGCGGCCACCTCCTGCACCAATTCCAGGCGCAGCAGGGATTCGCCGTAGCCGCAGAAAACCACCTCATGATATACGGCGGCCGGGTCGAAACCATCGATGGCGTCCAGAACCTCTGCGGCGTCCGGCTCACAGGCGAGCCGCAGTTCGTTTCCCTTCAGCGTCATATCGGTGAATTTGGGGCAAAAGGTGCAGCGGTTGGAGCAGCGATTAGTCGTATTCAGATAGAGCGAGTCCCCAATCTGGTAAGCGATAGTAGCATCAGGCGCAGCATTGCCGGCAGCTTCATTTTCCTGTGTATCAGTTGGTTCCATGAGCATTCACCTTTTTCCTCAGAAGCGGCACACGCCGTCGGGGCGCCGTTCTATCAATAATCGACTAATTGCCGGGTACAGGATGCGCTGCAGGTACGACTCAACCACTTACCAGATTCAGCGCCCCTTGACAAGCTCACTGAAGCTTCTACCGGTCAGTATAGTCGGGATGACGCTCATGCCGACGCGCAGCAGGTGGTCGGGATCGCTCCCACGATCTATGGCTATCCTGACCGGTACGCGCTGGATGACCTTCACGTAGTTTCCGGTGGCGTTCTCGGGAGGAAGCAGGGAGAACGCTGCACCGGTCCCGGCCATGATGCTCTCGACGCGCCCCCTGAAGGTGCGTCCCGGATAACTGTCGACGGTGAATTCCGTCTGCTGCCCTTTTTTCACGTCGGAAAGCTGGTTCTCCTTGTAGTTGGCGGTCACCCAGGCGTCGTCGAGGGTGACGAGGGACATGAGCGACTGCCCCGGCTGGACGTAATTGCCGCGTTCCACCGATTTCTTCGTGATGTAACCGTCTGCCGGTGCGACGATCCGGGCGTAGGAAAGGTTATGGGAAGCCGTTTCCAGTTCTGCGCGCTTCTGCGCGACCCGCGCGTCGTTGGAAACGGTCCCTGAGACGCCGATGACCGCCAATGCATGGTGCTCGGCCTCCTGCGCCTCCTTAAGCTCCATCTGCGCGATCTTCCTGGCAGTGAAGAGCCGGTCCACCTGTTCCTTGGCGATGATTTCCTGGGCGTAGAGCGACTCGGCCCGGGTCAGGTCGAGCTTCGCCTGATCGAGCTTGGCGAGCGCCAGCCCGATGCTCGCCCTGGCGCTCTCTACCTGGGCATACGCGCCGGAGGTCTCATTCCTCGCCATGTCGAGAGACGCGGAGGCCGTCTTCACCAGGGTCTGGTAATCCGTGGCGTCGAGTTCAACGAGCAGGTCTCCCTGGTGCACGAACTGGTTGTCGACGACGGCAACTCGTTTGACCATGGCGGGGATTCTGGTGGAGACCGCATGGATGTGCGATTCGATGAAGGCGTTATCCGTCTCGATATGGGTCCGCCCCTTCACCCACTGCTGCGTGCCAAAGGCCCCCGCTCCCAGAAGGATGACCAAAAGGACAAGTGCGCCGCGCAGTTTTTTATTGAGCCGATTTCCGGTGCCTGGTGCTTCCTTTACAGCTGCCTGCATCTTGCCATCCCCTGATTGGTTGCTTCACTTGGTTGGTTTGCTGATTTTTCAAAGGGAAAGCGACTTCCTGATCTTGGCCGGAATCTTCCGCGAGCAGGGGATGAAGGTCGAGCAGTGGCCGCACGAGCCGTAGTTCCACTCCTTGAAATGCTCGGAGTTGCCGTGATTGGCGCAGAGGGCGACCTGCTTGCCCGCCTCGTTGACTGCGCCGGTCGGGCAGCGCTCCACGCAGGCCCGGCAACTCCCGTCGAAGGCGTACAGGCAATACCCGTAGGCCTCCGTGTAGGGGCGGATGGTCGGGGTGAGACGCAGGGTGGTGATGACGCTGCAGACCCGGCCGTAGGCGCCGCGCTCGGTGATGAGCGCCTGCTGCAGGCCGAAGGTTCCCACCCCGGCGGCGAAGGCGACGTGGCGCTCGCTCCAGAAGGGAAGCCAGCCGTCGGAGTCGTAGCGCGGGTCGATGTTGGGGGCGTTGGCTTCCCAGCCGCACTGTACCAGGAAGTTACTCAGGCCGCGCCGCACCACGTTGAGAAACTTGGAGCCGTTCCACTTCCCCGATGAGAATTCGATCGCCGAGTAGCGCGACTCCTTCTGGTAGCTTTTGAAGATGTGTTCGGAAAAGGGGAGAAACACGCTGATGACCGACTGGGCACCGGGGAGCCATTCCCGGGGCAGACGGTGCTGCGCCCCGACCACCTCGGGGTCCTGGAAGCGCCCGAAGAGCGGGTCGTCAGCGGAGGCGACTCCCACGATCGGCAGGTCCCAGATCGGCTGGTTGTCACCTTCGGGGAGGGCATTGCGAAAGTCGCTGGTCACCAGGTGGTTCAGATAGCGCACGACCGCGTCGAGGGAGAGGTCCGGCTGCAACCCGGCGTCCGGAACGTTCTGCGGCTGCGGGTCGGGCAGGAAGAAGTTCGGATGAACCCCGGCCGGGACTTCCGTCCTCCTGGTAATCTGCTCGGGGTTGGGGTGCCCGGAGCCCTGATGCACCAAGCCTTCGTCAAAAGGTTTCCTGAAGCCCGGAGGCGACCCTTTGGTGAAGTCGTAGGCGGTCCAGATGAAGAGCTGCTCGTATTTTTCCTCCAGTAATTCCCCGGCAAGTTCCGCCGCAGTCTGCCCCTCCTTCAGGCGGGTGGTTCCGCTCTGCGGGAAAATCTCCCCTTCTATGAAGAAATACACCTCCTGGCGTATCGGGGTGGCGGCGTTACGCAGGTTCGCGGTCCGGTCCGAGGTGCGCACCGCCAGCACCTTGCGCGGGTCCGGCTGGTAGCCCCGGTAGTTCACCTGGAGGATATAGTCAGTCAAAGCCTCCAGCACCGATTGGCGGTTGAGTATGCGTGGATACGGCTCGCCCCACTTGGGGATCTCGTTGACATATACTGCAGGAGCGTGGTTTTCAGTCGGTAATCCCATGGACTTCACCTCTCAAGGGCCTGTTAGTTAAATTGCTTCAGCACATAGGTATAGATATCTTCCAAAAGTTCCAGCCCGCCGTGGTAGCCGACGTAGGAGCTGCTGAGGATCAGACGCTCCTTGATCGGGACCGAAATGGCCAGGAAATTCCCGTTCAGCTCTTCAGCCAGTTTTTTCTCGAAGATGCTGCCGATGATCAAGGGAGGGCCGAAGTAATCATTGTTCCTGATGTCCTCGTGTATCTTATAGCCGTCGATGGAGAACATGACTTCGGCCTCTATGCCGTACTCGTACTGCCGGAAGAGTTTCGCCACGTCCTCCCGGTACTCTTCCGGGGTGGCGTCGGTGATGTATTGCTTGTCGGGGACCAGACCGAAGTCGTTGACCAGAAAGCTGGTGATGGCCAGGGCATCGGCGGCATTGGAGACGGTCGAGAAGCGCCTGGACATGGTGCGGTTTTCCAGGAAGACGTCGGAGGTCCGTTCAATGTGGTAGTAATACTCCTTCTCGTGCCGCTCAACGACGCCGTTCACCTTGCCCGGGTCGATACCGGCATGGGCGCCGACCGCGCGCAGGAACTTGCCGGTCTCGACCGCTCCGATCGGGATGGTCGGATAGTGCAGGAAGGGAGTGCCGAATTTTTCCTGCAAAAGCTGCACGTTTTTGAGCCCGACCCAGGGCGACACCAGCAGGTTGAACTCGGCTGCCGGCACCAGGTTGATGTTCTCGATGCCGCGGTACTCGCCGAAGATGGTGTTCGGGGTGAGCCCGATTTCCCGGACCAGCGCCTCCAACTCCCTGATGTTGCCGACCCAGAAAGGATCGTAGGAAGGGATCGGCCCCCAGATGTTGACGAGTCCCTTTACCTTCTCGAGCGGCCCCCTCGCCACCAGGTACTGCTCGATGATGGCATTGATCACCCATTCGTGCCCCTCGAGGTTATTCCCCTTGAAGCCTGCGGTCTCCACGTAGATGACCGGCTTTTGGCTCCCGGCAAAGGTGCTGCTCACCTGGGCGATATCGTCGCCGACGATTTCCGTCGTGCAGCCGGAGAGGACGACGTAAAGGTCACCGTCGATGACCTTGAGTGCGTTCTCGATGGTCCGGTGCAGAACGTCGTCGCCGCCGAAAACGATCTCCGTTTCGCTCACGTTCGAGCAGGGATAGATCTGAGGAGAGATGTAGCCCGAGTCGCCGTTACTGCCGGCGATCCCGCCGGCAAGCTTCGCGGCGCAGCCGGGGCCGGCATGGAGCACCGGCACCCCCCGGTGTATCCCCTGTACCGTCTGCATGGCGCCAAGGGCACAGACATAGCGAGGCTGATCGATTATTCGGGTCATGCTACAAAGCCTCCTTGTCGAGAAAATGATCGTTTTTCTGATCGAACCACCAGTCGGTGTAGGGAAGCTTCACCCGCTTGGAAAGGTTCTCGGTGTAACTGCGGTTGGTCACCACGTCCAGGATCCAGGTGCCGAAATTGAGCAGGCCGCGATAGCCGAAGATGGCATATTCGTCGTAAACGCAGATGGCCGGTATGCCGAGTTTCATGGCCCAGACCGTGGAACCGGTGTGGCGCGAGAAGAAGATGTCCGGCTTTACCGTGTGCAGGATGTTGATCAACTCGTGGTTTTGCAGGTCGTTCACCGACAGTTTGTAGTCGTTAGGGGAATGCTCCACCTGGTAGGCGAAGGCGTCCGGGACCTTGCCGTCGTCGTATTGCTTGTCGAAGTGCCAGGCGGCCGAGTGCACGATTTCGATCCCCAGTTCCTGGAGCGCGCGCGTGGTGTTGAAGTTGAAGCCCGGCCCCATGCCGATAACAGCCCTGAGGCCGGTCAGCTTTTTCCGCAGCGCCTCTATTTTGGGAACGAACTCGGCGCGCTCCCGGGCCAGAAAGGCTTCCACCTCGGCCTCCTTCCCCAGCACTTGGCCAAGCCCTCCCAGCCAGCTTTCAAAACCCGCCATCCCGTGGGGTTGCAGCGACTTCACATAGGGAACGCCGTACTGCTCCTGAAGGCCGTTCCCCAGGTAGGTCCCCAGGGTGCCGCAGGTGCTGACGGTCGCCAGCGATTCCGAGAGCCGGGATAGCTCAGCCACCGAGGTGTTGGAGGTGAGAAAGAGCGGCACTACGCCGAACTCGGCGAAGATCGCCGTGATCTGCTTTCTGGCGCTTCCGAAGAAGTTGATCACGTTGACCGTGTTGCTCTTTTTTTGCGGCGGCTTCACGATGCGGGTCAGGATGGCGTGATAGGCCGCGTCGAAGCCCGAGGCCCAGATCTTCGTCTTGAACCCTTCGCAGTAGACCGGCGCGATCGGCACCGGGATCTCGTCCTTGAGCTCGCTCGCGACCGCGTCCAGGTCCTCGCCGATGATGCCGCTGACGCAGGAGGCGCCGATGAAAATGGCTTTCGGCTGGTACCTGCGGTAGGTTTCCCGGATCACGTCCTTCAGGTTGTCGGTCGCCCCGAAGACAATGTCGGCATCGTTCATGTCGGTGCAGACGTAGGCCGAATGGGAATTGTCGAGGCCGAGCTTGTCGGCGAGCTGGTCCTTGGAGTTGCTGACCTGCATGGCGGTGACGGCGCAACCCGACGGGGAGTGGTGCACGATCGCCGCGTCGGTTATGAAGCTTAACTGGCTGAGCGCGCAGGCCGCGTTGCAGAGGCTCGCCTGGCTGAAGCAACGCCCCTTGTCACCCAGGCCTCCGCAGCTTGATTTGGCACTCAAATCTTTCAGCGTGCCGTTATAGCCGGTGATGGAGCCGAGCCGCTTTTCCCTGGTGCTGTTGTCGGAATTCTTGTTAATCGCCATGTTCAGGCCACCTCCTGGAAGGACTTCTCGAAGGCCTGCTCCAGATCCGCGATCAGATCGGCCGGGTCTTCCAGGCCTAGGGAGAGGCGGATGGTTTCCGGGGGGATGCCGGCAAACTCGAGTTCCGCCGGGTTCAATTCGCCGTGGGTCGTCTTGGGCGGGTTGATGATGAGCGACCGGCTGTCCCCGACGTTGGCCTGGTAGCTGAAAAGCCGGACCGAGTTGATGAAGGTGTCGACCTGCTTTTCGCTGCCGTCCAGGCCGAAGGTGAAAGTCGAGCCGGCCCCCCGGGGGAGGTATTTTTCGGCCAGAGTCTGGTAGGGACTCCCCTTGGCGGCCGGGTGACTGACCCAGGCGACCCCCGGCTTGGTTTCCAGATAGCGCACGATCTTCTCGGTATTGGCCACCTGTTTTTGCACCCGTTCGGAGAGCGTTTCGATCCCCTGCAAGATCAGGTAGGCGTCGAACGGACTCAGGACCGCGCCCAGATAGACCAGGTAGGTCAGGCGCACCATCAGGGTGAAGGGGAACTGCGGGGCCAGGTCGAAGAAGCTCCGCTCGGTCCCGGAGTCGTCCCGCAACAGGTAATGGGGCTCGGTGAACTGGGGAAATTTGCCGTTGGCCCAGTTGAAGGTGCCGCTTTCCACGATCACCCCGGCGATGGCGTTGCCGTGGCCGCTCAGCGCCTTGGTAGCCGAGTAGACCACGATATCCGCCCCGTGCTTGATGGGGTTAAGGAGGTACGGCGTGGCAAAGGTGTTGTCGACGATCAGCGGTATCCCTTGCTCGTGGGCGACGGCGGCGATTGCTTCGATGTCCAGAAGCGTCGCGTTGGGGTTACTGATGGATTCGATGAAGATGGCCTTGGTCTCCGGGGTGAGCGCCTTCTTGAACTCTTCGACATCGTTGGGATTTTGCACCTGATCGATTGCCACGCCGAACTTCGGATAGATTCTTTTGAAGCTGTCCACCGTGCCACCATAGAGGTGCGGAGTCGTCAATATTCTCCCCCCGCCCTCCGCCACGCAAAAAAGCGTATAGGTGATGGCCGCCATCCCGGAAGCGACCGCGAGCGCCGCGGAGCCTCCGTCGAGCGCGGCGACCCGCTCCTCCAGCACCGCGACGGTGGGGTTACCCAGCCGTGAATACAGGTAGCCCTGCTCGTTGAAGCGCAGCAGCCGCTCCATCCGGTCGGTGTCGCCCAGCTCGAAGGACGCCGTCTGGTAGATCGGCACCGAAACCGCGTAATTGTGATCCTGCGGGTTATAGCCGCCCCGTACCTTCAGGGTATCGAAACCGAATTGCGCCTTTGACATAAATCGTTTCCTTTTCAGTCCTGAACTAAAGTTCCGTTCGGTTTACGCCGGAGCCAGGATGAGTTCGTCCAGCGAGCGCTTCGGGACAAAGTGCACCCCTTCCTCGTTCCGGTAGTATTTCACATCGCCGTCGGCTGCGATGGGGACCAGCCGTACCTCTTCCTTCGGTTTACCGATTGCGATCACCTGCAGGATCTCGTAGCGCTCGTCGATCCCCAGGGCTAGGCGCAGTTCGTCCTTTTTAACGTTGCCGAACATGCAGCCGCCCAGGCCGCGCTCCACCGCGCCAAGAAGGATGCTCTGCGCCGCGATACCGTGGTCCCAGAAAGGGGTCTTGCTGATGTTGAAATCGAGCAGCATCACCAGATAGGCTGCGGGACGCTCGCCTTCGACCGGACCGGGCCACTCCTTGAGATAACCGGCCCAACCGAGGGTCGCGAAGATGCGGGCGTTGGTTTCCGGCTCGCTGGAGAGCAGATACTTGAACGACTGCAGGTTGGCCCCGCTCGATGACAGTCGCGCCAGATCAACCAGCTCGCGCAGCGTCTCGACGCTTACCGGGTGGTCTTCATGAAAGCGGCGATAGGATCTATTTTTCAAAATGAGTTCTTGCAATGCCATGAGGGTTCTCCTTGTTGGTAGCTGTTAAATCGGATAAAGTTTCCCTGGCCTGTTCCCGCCTTTCAGGGAGAAGCCGGACGGTAATTACCTAAACCTCCCACCGGGCAGACCAGCAGACAATGACCGCAGGCGTGCTTGCGGCCGAGGGTAGCGATGTACTCCTCCCGCTTGCCGCAGTTGGCCGCAGAGAAAGGCTGCTTCGAACCGGCATTGGGCTGCCAGAGGACGTCGTAAATGGCTTCGTTGGGGCAGGCGACGGAGCACTTGTCGCACGCGCCGCAGCGGCTTTCGGTAACCGGGAGGTCAGCCTCCAGTTGGTCTGCGAGAAGGATGGTCGCGAGCCTCAACCGCGGGCCGAATTCCGGGGTTACCAGTAAGGTGCTCTTCCCGATCCAGCCGAGGCCGGCGCGTGCCGCGCTCAACTTGTGCGGATACACCGGAACTCCGTTGGCCGGGTCGTGCGGAGCCACCCCGGGCACGACGTGCCGGATACCGGTTTGCTTCAGGAAATCCAGCACCCGGGCGAACTTCCCGTCGAACGCCTCCCGCACCCGGACGGTGAGGCCTAAATAGGACGGTTCGTGGTAGCTTTCAAAGGGGATCTCGTAGGACAATCCTATCGACACGGCAGTCGGGTAACCATCAGAGAGCGGGTGGAGGCCTGAGATGTCGGCGACACCCCATTTTGAAAACCCGACTTCGGTGATAACCTGTGCAAGTTGGCTGCGTAGCGTGGACATCGCGATTCCCCCCTCGAAATTAGCTGGCGTCGGTAATTAAGACGAATTCGTCGCGCCGGTTCTTCGCCCGAGCTGCTTCATCGCCGCCCGCATCTGCCGGATTTTCCCTGCCGTAGCTGATGACGGAGAGCCGGTCCGCTCGGACACCCAAAGTCTTGAGATAGTTGAGCGCAGCATTGGCACGCCGCTCGCCGAGAGCCAGGTTGTACTCATCGGAGCCGATCTCGTCGGTGTTTCCTTCGATGCGCAGCTTCACACTACCTTTTTGCAGCAGCGCGGCGGCCTTGGACAGGGTTTCGCGCGCGGCCGGAGCAAGGGCATAGGAGTCGAAATCAAAGTAGATATTATCCAAGATGGTTTGCTGCAAGGCGCCGGTTCCGGATTCAACAGTCTTAGCTGCCAGGGGCGTCCCTGCATCCTGCGCTTCGTTGCCGGAGGTCCCGCCGGACTGCGCTGCATTTTTTGCGGGTTGCGGATCTGAGGAAACCGCAGATGGCTCCGGTAACGGCACAGCAGCAGGAACAACTGCAAGAATAGACTCTTCCTGTTTGACAACGTCATGTTTGGCGCAGCCAGCGCAGCAGATAACGGACAGTGCAAACATGACAATGAACATCTGGATTTTTGAATTCATGACGTTACTCCTTGGTTGTTTCTGTCTCAGAACATTTCCCCTAACTACCGCCGCAACTGTCGGACTGAGTCTTGAGCCACGCTATCCCAAAGACGATGGAGGAAAGTCCTTTCTTCCCCGATGCAAGTCGGGAACTCATTCTAATGCCTGAGGGGGACAGTCTCCTCCGAAAAAGGAACTGTCTCCTGGGAGAGATAGTGGCGGTCCTGAATCAGGACGCCGTCTGTCAAAAGCGCCAACCCGCGATAAAGATCGGTGGCGGCGAGCACGAAGAGGTCCGAGCAAAAGGACTGGGCCCACTTCAGAAGATGGCACTCCAGGAACTCCCGCTGCGCCGTCCCGGCCCCGGGGTCCCCCCCTGCCCGCCTTTCGGCCAGCAGCGCCATGAAGAGAAGCTCCAGCCCGATATGGTCGTCCGGCGTCCCCGGGTTTTCCACCGCGAGCCCCTCTTTGCGGTACCTCGCCCGCACCTTAAGGGTCGGCCGGTTGAACACCAGCCGCTCTTCGGAGCGGTACACCGATTCCCAGGGCGGAGCCGGAAGGTGCTCGGGGCCGACAAAGAGCCGGTCGTAATCCTCGCGATACACTGCCAGGGTTCCCTCCGCGGGTAATAACCCTGCGGCGCCCGTCAGCAGGGCAAGCCCGTCGGCTATTTTCCGGTTCCCGGAGGGGACCGGGAACTCCTGCAGCAGCCCGTCCCGCACCAGTTCGCCCAGCCAGTCCCCGCTGGGCGGGTTCAGGTACATGGTGGCGAGAAAGCGGTAGGCAAAACCACGCTGGCTCTCCCGCTGGAACCAGTTTTCGCTTGCTGTATCCGTCATCTGGTTGGCATCCCCCGGCACCCTAAGAAAGCATCTCGACGAAGGTCTTCACCCTCATGACCTGCTCCTCGGTGGGGCGCTCCTTGTGTACCGAGCTCTCCAGCGAGATGATCGGGATGTTCAACGCCTTGAAGTGGTCCCGCTCCACCTGCTGCACGACGCTTCCGTAGGGGCACCCGGTTATCGCCGTGGCGATGATCCCGCGGGCGCCGCTTTCCCGGTACAGTTTCTCGATGCTGAAGCGGCGCAGGGTGGCGGAGGTGCCGGCCCCCTCCCCCAGGTCTCCGCGCCCCTGGGCGTCCAGCACGTAATGCGCCACCGCCTCCAGCGCCGGGACGTCCTCGCGGTATGGCTCCGTGCCGGCCAAAACCCAGCCGACGATCGCCGCGTTGGACTCCTCGATGACCTTCAGTATCCCTGCCCCGCCGGCGGCGCCGCCGGTCAGCACCAGGGGAATGTAGGGGCGGGTGTCGGGGGTCAGTGCCGCAAATTCCAGCTCCTCGATGAGGAGATCCAGCACCCGGACGAATGCATCGGGATTTCCGAAATAGTGGTTCGACCCCATGATCACCTGCAGGGTCGGCAGGCTGGTGAGATAGAACGGGCTCAGCAGGCGCAGCTCGAGAATCTGCTTCACCTTGGCGGAGACCAGGTTCTTACGGCGGATCTCGACCCAGAGGCGCTCCTCGTCAATTGGCTTGCCGGTCAGCCAGAGCGCCACCTTCTGCAGCTCGTCGGCGAAGAAGGAAATGACCTCCGGTCGCTTGTCCTCCGCCGTGAAGGCGGTGATGTTCTCGATGCAGTGCAGGTCGTAGCCGTCGGACTTGGCGAGCTCCAGGACGTTGCTGATCGGCTCGCAGGTGGAGCCGAAGTAGAGCACGCGCTTGATCTTCTCGTTGCGGCGCAGGTGCAGGCGCCCGATCATCGCCTTGATCATGGAGCAGAATTCCGCCGGTATCTGGAAGTGGTTCTCGGCGATCCCCTCCGCCTCGCGGCTTTCATTGCGCCAGAGTTCCGCAATGCCGACGGGAATGGTGTCGCAGGCGTAGAGCAGGGGGGCTTCCCAGGAGGTGCCGCCCCAGACCGCCTGCTTCCCCTGGTCCACCTGGCGTTCTATCTCCTCGAAGGAATAGGTTTTCGCCAGGGCCTCCAGGGCGGCAATGGCAGGCGATATGATGTCCTTATGAGTGTCGGGCCCGATGGCGCCCTTAGGCGTTGACTGTTTGTAGCTCATTGGTTTGGCTCCTTTTGGCATTCAATACTTCGATGAACGCTTCCAGTCTGGTTTTCAACTGGCCGTGGTCGCTCTCTGAATAGTCGGTGGAGATATCGAGCACCGACAGGTCCAGAGCCTGGAAGTGATCCAGGAATCCCTTCTTGGTGACTCCGTAGCAGGAGCAGAATTTGTGATAGACATACAGCACGCCGTCAACGTCATATTCCCGGGCGAGATGGCCGGAGAACTCCACGTTTGCTTCCAGTGACTTCATGCGCGCGCAGGGTGCCTGGTCCAGATAGCCGTCCGCGAGGGTCTGGAAAGGGTCGTCCTGCTCGATGGTCGTGTGGTAGAAGGGCTTGAGCCCGGTGCAATGGTCCTCGACCACGACCTGCAGGCCGAGTTCCTTCTCGATGATGTCCAAAAGGCGCCGATCCCCGTCCGCCACGATGCTCCCGGCGATCATCAGCCGCAGTTTGCCGTTCTCGCCCCGGTCCGGGACGGCGCTGAGCTGCCTGTACAGGTCCTGGTACACCGGCAGCAGCTCCTCGCCCGGCACGTAATAGTAGGCCCGCACCAGCTCCAGGAACTCGCTGCCCGACAGGGGGGGATGGCTCCGCTTGCGCAGTTCGGAGAACTGCTTCAGCTGCTGGCGCAGCGTGTTGTACAGGTCGATCTGAACCCGCACCGAGTCCTCGGAGATCTCCCGGCCGGTAAGTGCCACCAGGTCGTCCCGGAAGGCGACGATCTCGTCGCGGAAGAACTTGCGCGAGGCCTGGCTGTCGCGCAGCTTGGGGAGGTTCAGGAGCTTCACCGGCACGTACTGTTCGATGACCTCGCTGGCGCGCTTCATGGAGCCGCAGGTGTGGAAGTTATAGACCTTGTCCAGAGCCTTGTAGAGGGGGTCCCCTTCGAAGCCGCCGATGCAGCTCTTGCTGAAGTCGCAAAAGACGCTCTGGGTGTAGCGCTCCCCCGCGGCGACGATGTCGGGGCTGCCGGCCTTGAACAGGCGCGCGTGCTTCACGCCGGCGGCTCCCAGGAGTTCCAGCGGGGTGTAGGTGCAGAGGTAGCCGACCTTGATGTCGTCGTTCTTCGGGTCGATGAACGCTTCCTGCTGCTGCTCGATCAACTCGGTCACCGGCAACAGGTCGACACCGCGAAATTCATGAACACTATCCTCAGCCGCCCGCTCCCGGGAGGCGTGCTGGGTCGCGTAGGCGGCGGCCCCCAGGGCGCCGGCGTAGATCATGTCAAAGGTGGTCTCCGTGAAAGGGGAGCCGATCAGTTCCTCCAGGATGCGACGCATGCCGGGGTTGTTGGAGACGCCGCCGGTAAAGAGCAGACCGGGCTCCGAGCCGACGCGCCCCAGCAGGTTACGCACCCGTCGGGCGGCCGAATAGTGAATGCCGGCGGCGATGTTGGCCACCGCGTCAGAGTCGTTCACCTTGGCGCCCTTGGCGCGCAGCGAGATCATCTCGCTCTCGGCGAAGACCACGCACTGGCTGCTGATCTGGGCCGGATTGGAGGACTTGAGCGAGTAGGCTCCCAGCTCGTCCAGGGTCAGGCCGAGCAGCACCGCGGCCTTCTCCAGGAACTGGCCGGTACCGGCGGCGCACTTGTCGTTCATGACGAATTCCACGACCTTGCCGGTGTCGGTGTCGACCTTGATGGCCTTGGAGTCCTGGCCGCCGATGTCGATGATGGTGCGCGTCGAGGGGTAGAGGACATGGGCTCCCATGGCGTGGCAGGAGATCTCGGTCACCACCTCGAAGGGGATATCGTCGAAGGAAAGGGAGATCCTGCCGTAGCCGGTGCTGACGATGTAGCCCAGCTCGGAACGCTTCACGCGCGCCAGCCGCAGCAGCTTCTTCAGCAGTTCATCGGCCGTTTCCTGCATGTAAAGGCCGGTCGGAATGAGGGTGGTGTAGATCTTACTGGAGGTGAGCAGCACCCCCTTGGAGGCACGCGACCCGAGATCGAGGCCGACGACGGGACGATCGTGCTTGAATTTCCAGCTCCCTGAGCCGGCGAACTCCTTGATGTTGTAATTCATGGCTGTCCTTTCCTGGGTTGACTGCGGCTGAAGTTGGGTGCAGCAAAAACGAAAAAAACCGGAGGACCGCTCGCTTTTTGCGAGTCAGGTACCTCCGGCTTCCCGGTCAGTTGACAATTGATATATATTCTTTTAGCTCTATCTTTTTAATAGTTTTGTAACGACTTCCCAAAGTATTGTCAAGATAATTTCTGCCAACGGCGTCGATTCCATCTACCATCGGGTCCGGTTTAGACCGGCAGTTTGATGTAAACAAAATCCCGTATGGCCCACCCGAAAAAAACAGAGATTATTCTTGACAACTGAGCGCCTTAGGCTTATTTCTATTTCCTACTTAATTGCTAGGCTTGCTATTAAGACATTCTTGACCCAATGGGGTCCAAAGGGGTATTCCATGCACATCCTGTCCCGCAGCGTCCGATCCACCCTCCTTCTAGCCGGCGTCCTCGGCATCTTTACTGCCGGTCTGGCATATGCCGACCAGCTGGCCGACATCAAGAAAGCCGGAGTCCTCCGGGTCGCCGTTTTCGACTCCAACCCTCCTTTTGGCCTGGTCGATGAAAAGACCAAGACCCTGGTGGGTTACGACATCGACTTCGCCAAGATCTTCGCTCAGAAGCTCGGAGTGAAACTGAAACTGGTACCGACCAACCCCGCGAACCGCATCCCCCTGCTCCAGTCGGGCAAAGTGGACCTGATCGTTGCCGACATCACCATCACCCCCGAACGTGCCAAGGTCGTCGACTTCAGTACCCCCTACTTCGTAACCGGTCAGCAGTTACTGGTTCCGGTCAGCGCATCCAACAACATCAAGGATTACGGCACCGCCCGTATCGGTGCCGTCAAGGGTACCACCGGCGAGCAGCAGCTTAAAACCGTTTTTCCGGCCGGCAAAGCCATTTCTTATGACGACATCCCGCTCGCCTTCTCGGCACTGCGCTCGGGCAATGTACAGGGCATCACCCAGGACAGCGCAATCCTCGTCGGCCTGCTGGCTGCCGCTCCCGACAAGGCCAAGTACAAGATCCTTCCGGCCCTGCTCTCCGCCGAAGAGATCGGCATCGGCGTGAAAAAGGACGAGAAGGCAGTCCTGAAGCAGATCAACGCCATCCTGATCTCCCTGGAAAAGAACGGCACCGCCGCCAAGATCTACGACAAGTGGTTCGGCTCCGGCAGCAAGACTCCCCAGCGTCGCGACTTCACCATCGTTTCAGCGAAGTAAGAACCGACAGCTGAGGCCGGGGCCGCAGCTGTCTCCATCAAACAAGCAGCATTGTTGTCCCTCCGGATCGGCGCAGAATACCAACATCCGGAGGGGCAACAAGCGTTTAATTCCCTGCGATATACGAAATAAGGTGCAGAGCCGAACAGCCTCTGCCGCCGGTCCGCAGAACAATCATTAGGAGACCATCTGCATGGCGCGTAACCTGACCCGCAAAACCCTGCTGCCCTACCCTTCCGGTGCCGTACTACCATGATGCCCAGCGTCGATTGGTCAGGCGTTCTAAGCGGAGAACCGGCCCACTGGCTCTTTTCAGGCTTCATCGTCACCCTGGGTGTCACCCTGGTCGCGTCAGTCTGGGCCACTCTGGTAGCGATCGGCCTGGTGGGGCTCAGCATCTCACGGCTGCGGCCCCTGGAGTACGCCAACCAGGCCATGGTCGCCTTCTTTCGCAACACCCCCTTACTCGTACAACTCCTCTTTTGGTACTTCGTCGGCTACGGGCTGCTCCCCCAAACCTTCAAGTTCTGGCTGACGACCGACCGACCCTGGTCCGTGCTCCCCGGCAACGTTTCCATATTGTCTCCCGAGTTCGTCAGCTCGGTCTGGGGTCTGGGACTGTTCATCGGTGCCTTCCTGTCCGAGGAAATCCGCTCCGGGCTCAATGCGGTGCCTCTGGGCCAGCGGGAGGCCGCCACCAGCCAGGGTCTCAGTTTTAGGGACACCCTGATTTCCATTCTGCTTCCCCAGGCCCTGGCCAAAGCCTACCAGCCTGTCGTGGGTCAATACCTCAACCTGATGAAGCTCTCCTCCCTGGCCTGCAGCATCGGGCTGGCCGAGATCACCTACCAGGTGAGGCAGATCGAGGGTTTCAACTCCCACGCCCTGGAGGCCTTTGCCGCCGGGACCCTGCTCTATCTCGGCATAGGTATCGGGATGGAGCGGATTTTCCGGTTATACCGGCCGCGGGATTTTTCCGGCGGGGATTTCAGTGAGGGGCGCAGCTGATGGGATTTGATTTCAGTGTCATCTACAACAATCTTGATTACCTACTCTGGGGAAGGACCGCGGACGGGGAACTAGGCGGACTATTACTGACGGTCGTCATGGCGCTGGTGTCCGGGGTGCTGGCCCTGGTCTTCGGGATAGCCCTCGCTCTGACGGCCTGGATCGGGAGCAGTCCGTACCGCAAGCTGCTGTTCCTCTGGGCCGATCTGATCCGCGGCATTCCGCTCATCTTCGTCATCTTCTGGCTCTACTTCCTGGTCCCGGCGCTGCTGGGCACCGCTGTGCCCAGTGCGGTTTCGGTGGTACTGGCCCTCGCCTGGTTCAGCTCTGCCTCGGTCATGCACACCACCCTGGCGGGACTCGAGGCACTGCCCAGGGGGCAAAGGGAAGCGGGAATCGCCACCGGCCTGTCGCAGGGACGGGTGTTGCGCTACATCCTGCTCCCCCAGGCGCTGCGCAATCTGATCCCCTCCTACGTCGGGCTCTTCGCTTCGCTTATCAAGGACACCTCGCTGGCATTCATCGTCAACGTCCCCGAGGCGACCATGGTGGCAAGCCAGGTGAACAGCCGCACCCAGATCTACCCGGCGGAGATCTTCATCTTCACCGCGGCGCTCTACTTCGTCCTTTGCTCGCTGCTTGCCTGGGCGGCGGACAGGCTGTCCGGCTGGCTGCGCCCTGAGGCCCGGGCCTGATCCTTACTGGCGAGGCCACTTGGATACACAAGTTGACTGAAACGCCATAGCTCTGCGAAGAGCCATGGCGTTTTTGTGCCTGCAGCAGCCTCAGGCCACCGAGAACCCTTCCTGGCTCAGCACTTCCAGAAGCAGTGCCTCGGTGGTCAGGGCCGGGTCGAAACTGACCGAGACCTTTTTATCCTCAGCCTGCACCGAGACGCACTTCACCCCGGGCACTGCCTTCAAGGTCCCCTCCAGCTCTCCGGCGCTCCCCTCGCAACGAACTTCGGGCACGGTCCAGCTTACCTTGGCCGACTCCTGGTTCGCTCCGGAACATCCACATCCACATGCGCTTCCCATTGGTACCTCCTCCTTTTTTAGTGGTTTTGTACTGCAGTTAAACGGCAAATCTCCTCAGGCCGGGTCGAAAATCTTTCCCGGATTGAGAATCTGATTGGGGTCGAAGGCGAGCTTGACGGCGCGCATCAGAGAAAGCTCGACCGGGTCGATGAGCCCAGCCAGGGCGGCCTTCTTCTTGTAGCCGATCCCGTGCTCGCCGGAAAGTCTCCCGCCCTGGCCGTAGGCGGTGCGGTACAGGTCACCCCGGAAGCGGGCGTGGGACTCCGGCCAGTCGGAGACCGGGGAGGCACCGGGGACGATGCGCAGGTGCATGTTGCCGTCGCCCGCGTGCCCGGCCAACCGGAAATCGAAGCAATAGCGCGCCACCAGCTCCTGAACCAGGGAAATGAATTCGCCCAGACGGTCCACCGGCACAACCAGGTCCTCGTTGGCCGACACCGGAAGCTCGGCCTCCAGCGCCTGCCCCCAGGCGCGGCGGGCAGCCCAGAGCGCCTCCCCATTGGCCGCCTTGGTGACGCTCAGGCTCCCGAAAGCGCGGCATTTCGCCTCCAGAAGCCGGCTCTTGCGGGCCAGTTCGATGTCGTCGTGCGCCTCGAACTGGACCACCAGGATGTCTCCCAGGGGCGCGCCAAAGACGGGGGCGTCGTGGAAAAGTTCCATGGCCCGGACGGTGCGGCGGTCGATCAGCTCCAGAACGATGGGATCGATCCCCAGGTCCCCGCGCAATTCCCCCACAAGGTCGATGGCCGACAGCAGGTCGGGGAGCTCCACGATGAAATCGGGTATGTGCTGCGCCAGCTTGTGCAGCCGGAGCGTGGCGCGGGTGATTATCCCGAGGGTCCCCTCCGCCCCCGCGTACAGGCGCACCAGGTTGTAGCCGGTGGAGTTCTTTCTGAGCCGTCCGCCAACGACGGTGCGCTCGCCGAGCGGCGTCACGATCTCCAGCTCCAGAACCTGGTCGGAGGTGACGCCGTACTTGACCGCACGGTTGCCGCCGGCGTTGGTGGCGATGTTCCCGCCGATCAGGCAGTCGTCGTTACTGCAGGGGTCCCCCGCGTACAAAAGCCCCTCCGCCTGGACCGCCTGCTGCAGCTGCAGGGTCTTCACCCCAGGCTCCACCACGATGAAGCGGGCGCGGGCATCGATGCGCACGATCCGGTCCAGGCGCCCCAGGTCCAGCAGGATGCCGCCTTGCAGCGCCACCGCTCCGCCTGCAAGACCGGTCCCACCTCCCCTGGGCGTGACCGGCACCAGGGCGCGGTTGGCCAGGCGCAGGATGGCTGCCACCTGATCGGCGTCAGCGGGCTGCACCAGCACCTCGGGAAGGTGCTGGGCCTCGCGGCGCGTCCCGGCGTCGTGGCCGAATTGGGCGGGAACCTCATCGCCGGCAAAGGTGTGCCGAGCTCCGACGATGTTGCGCAGCTCGGCGACGACTTGGGGCGTGACCGGTTGGTAGCGCGCCATCAGACCACCTCCCTGAGCGGAGGGGTGCGCCAGGAGCTGTTTTCCTCCAGGCGGCGCAAAGCCTCCCGTAGGGTCTCCTCGCTTTTACAGAAGGCGAAACGCAGGAAGGCTCCCCTGCTCTCGCTCCCCGGCGCCAGGTAGCCGGAGAGCGGCACTGCGGCCACGCCGGTCTTTTCCACCAGGTGCCAGGCGAGCGCCTGGTCGTCGCTCCAGCCAAAGGCACTGAAATCGGCCAGCAGAAAATAGCCGCCCTCGGGTTCCCGGCTCGGTATGCCGAGGCGCTCCAGACCGAAGCGGAGCAGGTCGCGCCTGACCCGGTACTCGCTGCGCAACCCGTCGTAATAGGACTGCGGGAAGCCGACCGCCCGGACCGCCGCGTGCTGCAGGGGCGCGGCGGCGCTCATGGTCAGAAAGTTGTGGGTGATCCTGATGCCGCGGGTGATCTCGAGCGGCGCGACCACGAACCCCAGGCGCCAGCCGGTGACCGAATAGGTTTTGGAAAAGCCGTTGACGATGACCGTGCGCTCCCGCATCCCCGGCTCGTTCCAGACCCGCGGCGGATTGTCGCCATTGAAGACGATCTCGTCGTAGATCTCGTCGGTAATGATCAGAAGGTCGTAGCGCTGTGCGATTTCCGCCACCAGCGCCAGTTCCTCGCGAGTGAAGACCCGGCCGGTCGGGTTGTGGGGGGAGTTCAGCAGGACTGCCCGGGTGCGCGGGGTGACCGCCGCCTCCAGAGTATCGCGCTCGATGAGGAAGTCGGGTTCGCGCAACCGCACGTAGCTCGGGACCGCGCCGCAAAGAAGCACGTCGGGAGCGTAGATAGTGAAGGCTGGCTCCAGGATCAGCACCTCGTCGCCCGGGTCGAGCAGGGTCAAGAGCGCCGCCGACACCCCTTCCGCGGCTCCTGCGACGATTGTGATTTCCGTTTCTGGATCGAAGCGCACCCCGTGACGCAGTTCCAGCCGGTCGGCTATGCCCGCGCGCAGCTCGGTCACCCCTTGCGTCAGGGCATACTGGTTGAAGTCGCCCAAAATGGCCTCGACGGCGGCGGCCTTCAGCTCTGGGGGGGCGGGAAAGTCGGGAACCCCGCCCGCCAGGTTCACCGCGTTCAATTCGCTCGCGCGCACCGAGAGCGCCCGGATGATGGGAAGCTGGGTATTCTCAATCCTGGTGGAGAACCTGATCGCCCGGGCCGGAGCATTGGCGCTCTTCATGCGTCCCCCCGAAGCGCGGCGGAGATCCGCTGCAGCCCCTGGTCCAGGACCGCGCAGGGCGTGCCGAAGTTAAGCCTCATGTGCCCCTCCCCTTGCCTGCCGAACTGGGCGCCGCGATTGAGACCCACCCGCGCCTTTTGGAAGAAGAGCTCGTGCAGTGCCGTCTCGCTAAGTCCCAGGGCGCGACAGTCGAGCCAGCCCAAATAGGTTCCCTCGGGGAGCTTGACCTCTATCCCGGGCCACTCGCGCCGGGCGAACTCCACCAGGTGGCGGGCGTTACTTTCCAAATAGCTGAGGAGATCCTCCAGCCAGGGCTCTCCGTGCCGGTAGGCTGCCTCCAGGGCCACCAGGCCCATGAAGTTCGCCTTCCCCATGCCGAGGGTACGCTGGTTCCCCACGAAGCGCGCCCGCAGGGCAGGATCGGGGATGATGGCAAGGGAGGCTTCCAGCCCGGCCAGATTGAAGGTTTTAGACGGTGCGGTCAGGGTGACGACATGTTCGGGACTGATGTTTTTCAGGGTCCCGAAGGGAATCAGCCGGTGCGGGCGGAAAATCAGATCGCCGTGAATCTCGTCCGAGACCACCAGCACGCCGTGGCGCTCCGCTATCTCGGCCACCGCCTCCAGTTCCTCCCGGTTCCAGACCCGGCCCACGGGGTTATGGGGACTGCAGAGGATGAGGAGCTTCGCCGTGCGTGCCTTTTTCTCCAGGTCCTCCAGGTCGAAGCGGTACTCACCATCAACCTCGGAGAGCGGATTTTCCACCAGGTTGCGCCCGTGGTTGCGAATGCAGTCGAAGAAAGGGTGGTAGACCGGAGGCTGGATGATGACCTCGTCGCCCGACTCCGTGAAGCTCAGTACGGCCAGGTGGATGGCGGAGACCACGCCCGAGGTGGTGGCGATCCATTCCGGCTGCACCGTCCAGCCGTGGCGCCTGGCGAGCCAACCCGTCACCGCCTCCAGCAGCGGTCCGCGCTCGCCTCCGTGGTAGCCGTATATCCCGTGGTCCAGGCGCTGGCGCAAGGCCTCGCGCACCGGTTCGGGCGACAGGAAGTCCATGTCGGCCACCCACATCGGAAGCACCCCCTCCGCGCCGAACAGTGCGTCGGCGTCGTCCCACTTGCCCGAGCCGCTCCCCTTTCTCTCAATGACCCTATCGAAATCCTGCAGTGCAGCTACTTGATGCATGTTGCAGCTCCTTTTCATATGTTGTATTCGGAATCCGGGTTGAATCTGCGCAGGAACTGGCGGGTGCGCTCCTCCCGGGGGTGCTGGAAGATGTCCTGCGGCAGCCCCTCCTCCACCACGACCCCGCCGTCCATGAAGACCGCCCGGTTCGCGATGTCCCGGGCAAAGGACATCTCGTGGGTGACGACAATCATGGTGATGTGCGCCCGGGCCACCGCCTTCATGACCGCGAGCACCTCGCCGACCAGTTCCGGGTCAAGCGCCGAGGTCGGCTCGTCGAAGAGGATCACCTCCGGGTTGAGGGCGAGGGCGCGGGCAATACCGACCCGCTGCTGCTGTCCCCCTGAGAGTTGCGACGGGTAGGAGTCGCACTTGTCGGAAAGACCGACCTGTTCGAGGACCGCGCGACTGGTCGCCTCCGCCTCCTGCTTCGGCACCTTGCGGGCCGTAACCAGCCCCTCCATGACGTTACCGAGGACCGTCTTGTTGTTGAACAGGTTGTAGTTCTGAAACACCATGGCGGTCTGCCGGCGGATGGTGGAGATCTCCCGCCCGCTCGCCTGGTGAAACTGCACCCGGGTGTCGCCGATGCTGATCGTCCCGGAATCGGCCCGTTCCAGGAAATTGATGCAGCGCAAGAGGGTGGTCTTCCCCGAACCGCTGGGGCCGACGATCACCACCACCTCCCCCTTGTTGACCTGCAGGTCAACCCCTTTCAGGACCTCGTTCTTGCCAAAACTCTTGTGAATGTCGCGAATCTCGATCAACCGACCACCTCGTTGCCTGTTTTGCAAGTCATTTGAGTTTGAAAATCAATAACCGGCTATTGAAAGTCGGACAGGATGACGGAATAGATGTCTTCCACCAGGCGCAGGGCGCCGGTGTACCCCACATAGGAGCGGTCGAAGAGCAGCCGGTCGCTGACCGGCATGGAGACGGAGAGCACGAACGCGTTCAACTCCTTGGTCAGCACCCGCTCCCAGGAGGAGCCGAGGATGAGCGGACGGGAGCGGAACTTGGTGGCCCGGATCTTTTCCTGGGCCTCGCCGCCGTCCGGGGTGAAGAGGACTTCGGCCCCGATCCCCTCGCCCAGATCCTTGAAATATTCCCGCACCTCGGCCTGCCGGTCCTCGGGAGTGCCGTCCACCACGTAGAGACGCTCCGGGATGAGCCCCAGGTCGCTGACCAGGAATTTAGCCAGCGACAGCGCGTAGGCGCTGTCCGCCACGATCGTGAAGTGGCGCGGCAGGAAGCGGGTCTCCAGGAGCACCTCGGCTGCCCGCTCGATGTAGTGGTAGTAATGCTCCTCGCGCTGAGCGATGAACGCCTCGACGCGCGCAAGATCGAGCCCGGCATAGCTCGCCACAGCCCGCAGGAACTTCCCGGTCTCGGTAGGCCCGATGGGAAGTACCGGGTAGTGCAGAAAGGGGGTGCCGAACTTCTTTTCCAGCTGTTCCACCCCCTTAAGACCTACCCAGGGAGAGACCAGCAGGTTGAACTGGGCCGCCGAGACCCGGTTCAGCGCGGCGACGCCGCCCCCCTGGCCGAAGATGACGTTCGGCGTGAGGCCTATCGCGCGCAAAAGCTCTGACAGGTCGGCGTAGACGCCGGTCCAAAACGGGTCCTGGTAGGGAACCACGGCCCAGATGTTGACCTGGCCGGGGACCACCCCGGGAGCGGGCTGCAGGTACTGCTCGATGATCGAGTCCAGCACCATCTCGTGGCCGATGAAGTTGTTCCCCTTGAAACCGCCGGTCTCGGCGTAGACGATCGGCTTACCCTGCTTCTGGAAGCCACGCACCACGTCCCCCACGTCGTCGCCCACGATGTCCGAGGCGCAGCCGGTCAGGACCGCGAAGAAGTCGGCGTCGATCACCTTGAAGGCGTTCTCGATGGTCGCCTCCAGCTTGTCGACGGCGCCGAAGACCACGTCGCGCTCCGTCGTGTTGGTGCAGGGAACCGTGTGCCCGCCGGCATAGCCCGAACCCTGCCCGCCGTTTTGCAGGCCGACCGCGCCCCAAAGCTTCTGGCCGCAGCCCGGGCCCGCGTGCAGTACGGGAATGGCGCGCTCGATGGCGAGCACCGACTGGAGGCCGCCCAGGGTGCAGACGTGGCGTATCTGATCAATTATCTGAGTCATTAGAAACCCTCCGCGTTGAGCAGCGAAAAACTGTCCTGAGCGAGCCACCATTCGCTGTAGGGAAGCTTGATCCGTTCTGCCAGTTTTCGTGCCAGTGACCGGTTGGTCAGCTTGTCGACGATGACGTTACCGAAGTTGATGATGCCGTTGAAGCCGAAGGCGGCATACTCGTCGGTGATCATGTAGGAGGCGATGCCCATCTTGGTGGCCCAGACCGACGAGCCGCCGTGCCGGGTGACATAGATGTCCGGCTTTAACTTGTTCAACAGGTTGACGATCTCGTAGTTCTGCTGGTCGCCGACGCTCACCGGGAGGTCTCCGTCCACCTCCGCCAGGCGCTTGGTCGACTCGGGCACCTCGCCGTGGTCGTATTTCTGGTCGAAGTGCCAGGTGGCGGCCCAGAGTACCTCTACCCCCAGTTCGCGAAGCACCCGGGTGTAGTTGTGCCCGAAACTGGGGCCCATGCCGACGACGGCGGTCTTCCCCTTCAGCTTGGCGCGCAGCTCCTCGAGGTCCGGCGCGATGCGCGCCTCCTCGGAGGCGATGATTTTCTCCACCTCTTCCTCGCTCTCCAGAAGGGTTCCGAGCGAACGGAGCCAGTTCTTGTAGCCGGTAATGCCGTGGGGCTGCTCGGTCCTCACGTAGGGGACCCCGTAGTGCTGCTCCAGGCCGTTACCGAGGTAGCTCCCCAGGGTGCCGCAGATGCTGACCGTGGCCCGGGCCTCGGAAATGCGGCGGATCTCCTCTACCGTCGAGTGCTGCAGCAGGAAGACCGGCTCGACACCCAGTTTCTCGAAGGTGCTGATGATCTCCTTGCGGGCGGAACCGCGGAAGTTGACGAAATTCACCTTGTTGGTCTTGAAGCGCGGCGGGGCCACGATGCCGTGCAGCACCGCGTGAAAGGCGGCGTCGAAGCCGCTGGCCCAGACCTTGGACTTGAACCCCTCGCAGAAGGCGGGGACCAGGGGGATGTCCAGCTCGTCCTTCAGATCGTTCAGGACGCTCTGGATGTCCTCTCCGATGATGCCGGACACGCAGGAGGCAGTGACGAAGATCGCCTTGGGATGGTAGCGCTCGTTGGCCTGCAGGATGGTGTCGCGCAGTTTTTCGGCGCCGCCGAAGACCGTGTCCCGCTCGTCCAGGTTGGTGCTGATGATGCGCAGGTTTTTGTAGTCGAGCCCGCGCAGGCGCGCCCCGGACTTGTAGTTGACGTTGCTGGCGACCGCGTCGGCCGCGCAGCCGACCGGCGCGTGGTTGATGACGAGGGCGTCGCTGATTGAGCCGAGCTGCCCCTGGCAGCACCCCGAGGAGCAGGCGCTCGCCTGGGTGAAGCAGCGCTCGCGGTTCCCCACGTCGCAACCGTCGGCGGCCCGGTCGTGCAGATCGCCGATGGTGCCGACGTATCCGGTGACGGCCCCGAGTCGGAATTCCCGGACCGGCACCTCGTTTTGCTTGATATTTATCGTGCCCATAACAACTCCTTTTGCCGGTGCAGGTAGGAACCGCCTGACGGGATTAGATGGCAGCCTGATTGGCCCTTACTTTAGCTCCCCGACCAGGTTCAGCCGGTTCAAAATATTGATCTTGTGAACGAAGAGGTCGGACACGTCGTTTCCGGGCGTCACACCGTGGTGCTTGCCGTCGCGAAAGAGCTGAACGCCCGTGATGTCATAGACCTTGCCGTTTATCCCGAGATAGGCGGGAGCCCCGTTTTGGCCGTCGAACCTGGCCAGTTCCTCCAGGGTGAAGGTTTGCGCTACGCCCTCCTGCAGGCTCCAATCAGATGGGTTGGGATTACTCATGAGCTGCCTCCTTAGTTGACGTTTTCTTCGGCGCCGGGGTCAGTCAACCAGCGGCTTGCCGGCGATGGCAAAGATGGTGAAGCCGGTGAACTCTATTTCTCCGCCCGCCTTCTGGGTTTCGAACTCGGCGATGATATCCCGGCGTGCGGCTTCCCGGAGGTTGCCGGGGACGTGCTGCAGGTAATTGCCGAAGGTGCTCGATTCGAGGAAGTTGAAAATCTCCTCCCCGGAGGCGAAGGTTCTCAGCCGCTTGCGGATGTCGATACTTTGCACCTCAAGGCCGGCGCCGAGGAAGAGCTGCACCAGACCGGTCGCGGTGACGCCATGCTTGGCGGTGACGTACTCCTCGATGTTGACGACCTTGTTGTAGGGAGGACGCTGCAGCACGCGGTCGGTGATCTTGCGGAAGGAGGCCTGCTTGGCCAGCTCCCTGGCTCCGGTGGTGAGTCCGACCCGTCCGCCCGGCTTCAGCACCCGGTAGATCTCGCGCAGCGCCCCTTCCTTGTCGGTGATCCAGTGGAACACGGCGCTCAGATAGGCCACGTCGACGCTTTCGCTTTCCAGGTCACCCAGGTCCTCCCCCACCCCGACCTGGAACAGCACGTTGGCGGGTCTTTGCTTGCTGTTGGCAATCTTGATGCGCTCCTCGAGCGGGTCGAGGCCGATGAAGCGTCCCTTCGGGCCGAGCCCCTCGGCGACATGCAGCCCGAGGCGGCCGGTGCCGCAGCCGATGTCAAGCACGGTGTCGCCCGGCTTCACCTGCAGAATTTCCAAAAGCTGGCGCCCGTTGTCGAACTGGGAATCACTCAGTTCGTCGTAATTTTCCGCCAGGCGCTGGCTGTCCAGATTGAGTTGAACCATGGTTGGTCTCCCTTAGTGCTGCTTACATTTTTGCGAAGGTCGCGACTAGCGTGCGCTTGCCGCCAAACGAAATCCTACATAACTGCGCCGGTACTCCGGTTTGTTGCGCAACCGCTGGGAGGCGCGCGAATCGAGCGGGGCCGCGTTCCAGGAAGAGCCCTTCAGAGCCCGATAGGTGCCGACGGCGGGCCCCTTCGGGTTAAGCGCCGTGTTTTTGCCCTGGGCTCCAGAGCCAAAAAGCCCTCCCAGCACCCCTTTTTTTTCGGGGGCGCTGTCACGGTAATAGTGCACGTCGTAATAGTCGGCCACCCACTGGATCACGTTGCCGGTCATATCCTGCAAACCCAGTCCGTTGGGGAGGTAGCTCCCCACGGGGGCCGTGTAACGAAAGCGGTCGTCCTGCTCAGCGGAGCGCCATTCCGCCGTACAGTTTCGGTCACAGAAGTTGGCATAGCGGCCGAGCTTCGCCGGATCGGAGAAGCCGGCAAAGCGCTCTTTTCTGCCGCCGCTGCGGGCTGCGTACTCCCACTCGGCCTCGGTCGGCAGACGGTACTGGCGGACCGACGCGCGCGACAGCCATCCGGTGTAGGCGCTGGCGTCGTTCCAGGAAACGCAGACCACCGGATGCCTGTCGTTTTGCTTGAACCCCGGGTTGCGCCAACTGGCGGCAGGGTCATGGCTCCAGGCATCGTTCTTCTCCACGTAACAGCCGTCCCCCTTCTCCGCCTCAGTCTGGTAGCCGGTGGCTTCGACGAAGTGGCGGAACTCCCCCCGGGTGACCGGTGTAACGGCCAGCGCAAAATCGCTCAGCGTCACCTCGTGGGTCGGTTGTTCGTCCTGGTCTCCCTCGTTGAAAATGTCCCCCATCGGAAAACTGCCGCCCCGGATAGCGATGAAGCGGGCCCCGGAAACCGGGTCGACGAATCCCCCGGGCCCGGTTCCGGCTGCGGGAGTTGCGCCGCGGGATGGGTCCGGGCGCGTCTGCTGGCTGCTGGCAACGCCCGGTAAAGCCAGGGTGGCGGCAACCAGAAGAATCAGCAATAGCGGCCGCACCACCCCGAACTGCGACGCCGCACAGCCCGGCACCGGTCAAGTCCGGTCGGCCAGGAGCACGCCGGCCGTGGCGATGTTTTCCCGTTCGACTTCCTGGATGATGACAGTTACCGCCTGGGCCGGTGCCTTGGTAACCTCCGTTACGGCGGCGGTGATCCCTTTGGCCAAGGCGGCTTTTTGCTCCCGGTTCAGTTGCGACGCTACGACGATATTTACGATGGGCATGGGTTTTCCTTTTAAGAGTCGGGATGTCGGCACCCGCACGCTTTTGGCAGACCGGTGACAAAAAAAAGAGGCCGAGGATCAATATCCCCGGCCTCCAGTTGTCTGGTCAGCAGCGTGCGGTGCGAGCCGCTTATATAAAACTACTTGTTTGATGGATTAAATAACTATTTATAGTTTTTGTCAACAGATTTTATCATCAAACCGCTGAGCAGGGAACAGTCAGAGCGCCCGCAACGGGCAGGTCAGGCCTGCTCCTTGACGAGCTTCTTCTGTTTCTTTTTAAGCTTTTTCTGGTAGGCCGGATCGTCGTTGCCGAAGGCCTCAAACTGGTGGGTGACCAGGTTAGCAGGCGTCACATTCCCTCTGGGAATGACCTTGTTGTCCTCCAGGTCCTTGATCCAGGGGACCGATTGGGCCTCCACTATGGTGGCGTCTTCGGCATAGTAATGGTTGCCGTTGACCGGTACGCCTATGACCTCCTCCACCCATTTGGCGGATTTTTCCGGATTGGCGTTGGCCCAGCGCTGCCCCTTCTTCATGGCCCTGACGAATCCGGCCGCTTCCTTGGGGTGCTTGGCGATGAAGTCCTGGGTGAAGTAGAAATAGGTGAGCCCTGCAGTCTCCCCAAGCCCGGTCTCGGTGGAGTCGGCGATCTTGATCGCACCGGCGTCGATATTCCCTTTGAAGAACGGAGGATGGGCGGTGCCGATGTCGATCAGACCCTGCTTCAAGCTCTGGATCCCCTGGATGTCGGGCATCGCCACCCATTCGAACTTGCTGCGGGGGATGCCGTTCTTGTCGGCCAGCGTATTGATCAGGAAATCAGTGCAGATATTCCTGGTGCTGGCCGCGATTTTCAGTTTGCCCGGGAATTTCTTCAGGTCGGCGAAGGTCTTCACGTTCGGGTGCTTGGCCGGATTGACGAAGAACCACATGTGACGAAACTTCGGGTCATACGAGGCGGCCGGTTCGATCCCGCCACGCAGCACGCCGACCAGTTTTGCTCCCCCGGCGTTGGCTACCGCCATGGTATTCGGGTGGGCGCTTGCCACGTCGTTGTTGCCGCGCAGAATCGAGGGGATCTGCAGGGCGGGCTGGGTCTCGCCGGTATACTGCATCTTGATCCCCTCGGCGGCGAAATAGCCTAGGCGGTCAGTCACCAGCCAGGGGACCAGGGAGCAGTCCTTCCGGGTCCAGGTTTTCAGCACAAACGCTTCCTTCTGAGGCGCGGCCTGCACCTTCGCGGTACCCCAGATCGCCGCGACCGTCAGCCCCAGCACACCCACCGCCGTTACCACGTACCATTTCGTTTTCATACATTCTCTCCTTTGCTTGGTTAACCGCTCCGGTTGTCCAGTCGCTGGTTTGAATAGGCTTCGCAATGGCAGTCAGTCCCAGGCGGAGCCGTTAATGATTGAGTTTCAGGGAGTTGTCGCTGCTAGTCGCTGTTGCCAGTGATGGTTGTTTAGTACCGCTCCCCAAAAAAAAGAGGCCAAACGCTTTTGCGTCGGTCTCTTGTCGGTCAAGTGAACCCTTGTAAGTCTATTTATTTAATGGTCTAAACTTTATCCAGTTTGTTCAGCATTGTCAAGAAGTTTATCCAGAAAAGGCTAAGACTCTCCCCCGAAAAGTTCCGGCTGATAGGGAAAACGGCCGAAGTTACGGGCCGCCCCGAGCAGGGCATGTATGTTGGCCGGCGGGGTGCCTATCGGAAGGGCACACCCCATGGCGAGGATGAAACCCTTCGGACTGTCCCACGCCCGGCGCAGACAGTCCTTGACGTTCTCCTCCACCAGGGCCGGCGTTCCCAGGAACATGGTCTCGGTGGGATGGATGTTGCCGGTGAGCGTGATGCGGTCTCCGACCGCCGCCTTCGCACCGGCCATGTCTACCACATTGTCGAGCGACAGAGCGCCCGCTCCGGTGTCTGCCATCAAGCGCCAATTCTTGCTAGTATTACCGCAGATGTGGAGCACCGGCCTGCGCCCGGAGGCTGAGATAATCTCGTCAATGAGACGCCGCTGGTAGGGGTAGGCGAAATCCCGGTAAATGGCGGGACTGATCAGGCTCCCCGAGGAGACCGGGTCCACGATGGTGAAACCCACCGGCAATTTGGCGGCTTCCCGGACAAAGGGGAGCGTTATCTCCAGGGCGTATTCCAGCAGACCGTGGGCAAAAGCGGGATCCCGGGCGATGTCCCGCATGAAGCGCTCGGTCCCCCGCAAGTTGGCGGCGGTGCTGACCGGCCCGCCGAGCGTCAGCCCCACCGGCACCTCATCCCCCACCAGGTGCACCAGCCGCTCCAGCGCCTCCAGGAACAGGGGGAAGCGCCCGGCGCGGCGCGGGTCGGGAACCGCGAGCCGCAGGAGGTCCGCCGGCTCCTTTATCGCGTATTCCGCGACATACGGGGTGCTCCACTGGGGAAATACGACCCGGCTGCCGGCGGCCTCGGCAATCCCGGTCGAGCCGGGGCCGACCCCGACCGCGTCGTGGCCGTAACAGCGGAAGGCGGCGACCTGCCCCCGTGCCATGAGTTCGGCAGACTGGCTGTAGTCGGCGACCGTGACTCCAAGCACCCTGGCCGCATGTTCCGAGAGGCTCGGGATGCAGGGGATCCGGTCATAGGGCTCCCCGGACAGAAACGCCTTCATGCGCGCCTTCGGGGTCATGGAATCCTGCAATGTGTCATTTTTGTTCATGGTGTCCCTCCCCGCCGGGCGCGCCCGGGGTGTCGTGCTGCGCCCTTACCTTCAGTACGCCGAGGATGATGTCCACCGCCTCGTCGATTCCGGTCAGCGCCGTATTGATACAGAGATCGTAGGCCGTGGCCTCGCGCCAGTTGATGCCGGCCACGGCCTTCAGGTAACCGCCCTGGCGCCGGTCGTTAGCGTCGACGGCGGCGGACGCATCGCGCTCGTTGTAGCCGTAGAGCTCGCTCAGGCGCCGCACCCTGAATTCACGCGGGGCGTGGCAGAAGACCCGCAGCAGGCCCGGTTCGCCCTGCAGCGCCCGGGCGGCGCCATGGCCGATGAAGATGCCGCTACCCCGCGCAGCAGCCTGACGAATAGCCGCGGCCTCCGCCTCGAAGAGCGCTTCGTCCTCCAGGAACGGGAAGTTAGGTGGGGTATATTCGGTCTCCGGCGTCCCCCCGGCAAAGGCCCCCAGGAGCTTTTCCCAGATGGTGGCCCGCCGCTCGGCGCGACCGCTCAGCACCCCCGCGTCCTGGTTGATAAGCTGCGCCGCGCCGGTCAGGATCTCCCGGTCGTAACAGGGGAGTTCGAGCCACTGCGCCAAGGAGCGTCCGACATATAAGCCGCCACATGCGGTCAGCCGTTCGATGGTGATGATGGTCCGCTCTATCATGAAAGTTCCTCAGTCAATGGCAGCTTCAACCACTGCCGCCCCGCCCTGCTTGCGCAGCAGCAGTACCAGCGGAAAGGCAATGACGAAAAGAAACGCCATCAGGAAAAAAATCCGGTTAAAGGAAAGCATGGCCGCCTGGCGCATGACGAGATTTTCCAGCAGCCCCGAAGCCTTGGCCCGCGCCGTCAGGAGGTCGGTTCCCCGGCTCGCCATGGTGGAACTCAGCTTGCTCATCCAGGTGAGCGCCGCCGGGTTGGAGCGCGAGACGTGCTCCATGAGAAGCGCCCGGTTGCTGTTTTGCCCCCGGGTGAAGAGGGTTGCGGCGACCGCGACCCCGACGGAGCCGAACACTTGGCGAAACACGTTGTAAAGGCCGCTGGCCGCCATCATCTTCCGCCTCTCTATGGAGGCAAGAGCCGTGGTGCTGACCGAGACAAAGGTCATTCCGAAGCCGATCCCCTGCAGTGCCTGGGTGAGGAAAAGGTCGGCGTATCCGGAATCAAGTGACATGCGCGACATCAGGACAAAGGAGACGGCCGAGCAGGTAAGTCCGGTACTGACCAGGATCCGCGGCCCCAGCCGGTTGTAGAGCCTTCCCGCGACCGGCAGGGTAAGACCCATGGCGACGGAACGGGGCATCAGGGTGAGCCCCGCGTCGAACGCCGAATAGCCGAGCAGCTGCTGGAGAAAGAGCGGCAGCAGAAACATGCTGGAGTAGAGCCCCATGCCGAGCAGGCCGCTGATCAGGACACCGGAGGCGAAGTTGCGGTCCCGCAGCAGTGTCAGATCGACAGCGGGCCGGTCGACCGTCAGCTCCCGGTAGACGAAGAGCGCCATTCCGACCAGCGCCAAGGTAGCCAGTGAGATGATGATCCCCGAATCGAACCAGGCGCGCCGCTCTCCCTGTTCCAGCACGATCTGCAGCGCGCCCAGACCGGTGATTAGCAGGGCGAGGCCGGCCAGGTCCATCCTGCCGCGTTCCCTTTCCAGGTAGGGAGGATCATGCAGGTAGCGCAGCACCATCACGACATTCAGGATACCGAGCGGGATGTTGATGTAGAAGATCCAGGGCCAGGAGAAATGGTCCACCAGCCAGCCGCCCAGGGTCGGCCCCAACGCCGGTCCCACCACCACCCCGAGTCCGAAGATCCCCATAGCGGTCCCCTGCTGCTCGGCGGGGAAACTCTCCCTCATGATGGACTGGGAGAGCGGGCCGAGCGCCCCGCCGCCGATCCCCTGCAGGACCCTTGCGAAGACCAGCAGCGGCAGGTTGGTCGCCAGGCCGCACAGCAGCGAACCGGCGGTGAAGACGATCACCGAGGTCAGGTAGAAGTTGCGTCTGCCGATCCGGGCGCTCACCATGGCGATGAGCGGCATGATGATGACGTTGGAAAGGATGTACCCGGTGATCACCCAGGAGATCTCCTCCACCGACGCCCCCAGGTTCCCCTTGATGTAGGGGATGGCGACGTTGACGATGCTGGTGTCGATGGCGTTCATCATGGTGCCCAGCATGACGGTCAGAGTCAGCAGCCATTTATTGCTGGATATGTTTTTCATCCGCCGTTCCCCTCCCCTTGCTACTCGGCCTCGGCGGCCAGCAGGGCTGCCGGGACAGCGAGGGGGGCCGCGTCGCCCGGCACCCGCAGCCACTGGATGGCGACCAGGTTGACCGCCGCCAGCAGCGCCCCGGCCAGGAAGGGGATGCGGTAATCTATCATCCAGAGGGCGCCGCCCACCAGCGGCAGGATCACGGCGGCGACATGGTTGATGGTGAAGCCGGCCGCCATGCCGGGTGCGATATCGGCCGGGTCCGCGACCTTCTGGAAATAGGTGTTGATGGCGACCGCGAAATTGAAGACGATGAAATCGGCGACGTACATCGCCGAGGCAACCAGCCGGGAACTGGTGCAGGCATAGGTCAGGAAGATCCCGATGACGCTGCAATATTCCAACGACAGGATGCGGCGCTCGCCCAGTTTTATGATTGCCCTGCCGATGAGCGGGTTGAGGAAGAAGTTGATCGCGTTATTGATGATGAAGAGAATTGTCATGTCCCGGACCGTGAAATGGAACACCTGGACCAGCAGCAGCATGGAAAAGGCGATATAGATCTGGCGCCGGGCGCCCGCCATGAAGGTCAGGAAATAGTAAAGCCGGTAGCGCCGGTGCAGGGTCATCCTGAGCCGCTGCAGCGGCACCGCGTCATGGGTCGGATCCTGGCGAAGGCTCCAGAGGCCAAGCAGGGCGACCACCACCCCCACGGCAAGATAAAGCCCCCGGTAATCGATCAGGCCGCCGAGCAGATAAATAAGGCTCGCGACCGCGATGCTGGAGAGTGCGGCGATGCTCCTGATCCGGCCGTAGACGATCGGCGTGCGCGCCTTGCTGAAATACTGCAGGGTCAGCGAGGAGTTGGTGGTCTCGAAGTAGTGAAACCCGAAGCTCATGAGCATGGTGGTCAGAATCAGGCCGACCCGGTGCGGGAAAAAGCCGGTCAGCGCCACCCCGGCCCCGAGACAGACGATGGACAGGCTCGCCAGGCGGTGTTCGCGCACCAGCATCAAGGCAAAGACAACCAGGAGCGCCAGGAAACCGGGGATCTCCCGCAGCGACTGCACCACCCCGACCTGACTCCCGTCGAGACCTACAACATCCACCGCGAAGTTATTGAAGAGGAGCTGCCACGCCTGCAGCCCCATGGTGGAGGCGACGGTCAAAACCAGCAGGAAGCGGAGCATCGGCTGGTGCGGCGTATCGGTCATGCTCAGTTCTCCGTTTTGAAAACGCAAAAAAGGCCAGGAAAATTTCCTGGCCTCCAGTTTTCTGGTCGGCTGCGACTAACTCTTTATTAAATTAACTATCATACCTATTGGCTTGGTAGCTTATACTTGCCGCACGCGTAGAAGTCAACGGGAATATGCCGGCACAGGCTCCGTCCCGCCGGCAAATCACGCCTGCAGAGCCGACTCTATCCGCTGCCACAACTCGTCGGGATCTTCCAGCCCAACCGAGATCCGGATCAGGTAGCGTGGCACGCCGCACGCCTCGGCCCACTCCAGTTCGGTGTAATGGGCCAGCAGGGTAAAGGGGCAGGCCAGAGTGAAATCGGTACCGAGGCTCGGCCCCTTGCAGACCGCCAGGTGATCGTAGATGCGCGGCGCCGAGTGCTCCGCATCCTTTGGGAGAAAGGTTACCAGGGACCCCCAACCGCCGTCGGGCCGGCGCACCGCCTCGTAGGCGTCGCCAAAGGACCATTTGGGATACCAGACTTGTTCGACCTTCGGGTGTCGGCGCAACCGCTCGGCAATGTTGAGGCCGTTGCCGTTATGCCGCCGCATGCGGTCCGCAAAGCTGCCGATATGGGACTCCAGCACCTCAGCATCCGCCCCCCAGAGCAGCTCTTCGTGCTGGCTGATAACGATCTGCTTCAGTTCGTCATAAAGCGGCGAGCGGGGATTGCAGATCAAGGCCCCTCCCATGGCGTCTCCGCTGCCGGCGAAGTATTTGGTGAGGCTAGTGGCAATCAGGTCGGCGTGCCCGCTCAGGTCGATGTTTAACGGCGTGGCAACCACGTCGTCGACCACCAGCGGTATTCCCTGCGCCCGAAGTAGCGGGGTGATCTCCCGAAGGTCGGCGGAGCCCAGCAGGGGGTTGCCCGGGATCTCGCAAAAACAGCCGGCCAGCCCACCCTTTGCCAGCAGGTCAGCCAGGTCGGCGCCGGCCCGCTCCAGGTCGTGCAGCAGCGTGACCCCGGAGCCAAACTTCTCCTGCAGCTTGAGGGTATCCACATACGGGAAACCGATTTGCACGGTCGGAAGGCCAGGGCTGCGCGCCAGCACCGCCCGAAGACCTGCGAACTGGGCCGCCATGCCGGTCGGTTGCAGAAAGACGTCGTCCTCGGCGCAGCCGTAGAACCCCGCCAACTGCCGGCGCAGGGAACTGCGCACCCCGGCGGAGTCGCTGATGCCGGAATCCCCGGCCAAAAGAGCGGCCGCCTGACGGGTGGAAACGATCAGCCCGGTGTGCTGCCAGAAGGCCTTGAGGGCGTCCGCCCCGGCGGCGCCGGTAGCGACTCCAAACGCCCCCTCCCCTGTCACGACCTCCGCGGCCTCTCCGCTTTGGCTCACGATGAAGTCGGCGCAAAGACGCGCCACGCGAGCCGAAGCAAAGGGGAGACAGGGGCGAGCACCGCCCAGCCGGCCGGCAAGCTCCTGCACCAGCTGGTGGATGACGAAACGGGGATAGCCGTTTTGCAGGCGGCTCACGACTTCCGGCCATTTTTCCTCGTAACCGACCACGTCCTGCCAGCGCGGCAGCGCCACCGAGACGGCATGCA
>Ga0209123_1000769_pt1 | contig 37222 bp, 36 predicted proteins | sample BarGraIncu00431A_FD_184500 | JGI IMG/M metagenome (GOLD analysis project Ga0209123, IMG submission 184500) | Arctic peat soil microbial communities from Barrow, Alaska, USA - Barrow Graham LP Incubations 004-31A (SPAdes) (version 2) | ecosystem: Environmental > Terrestrial > Soil > Wetlands >... | reverse complement strand
ATATTAGAGTTTTGCAACAGGAGTAGCAGCTAGTCCTTATTTTATTATAAATTTAATTCCCAGTAAGATAAAAATATAAAAAACAAGCTAAAGCAAATATTGATTTGCCTTAGCTTGATAGCTATGGGGTATCACCATTCGCTGGATCTGATACCTCTACTCCACTCGCAGCCATGCGTTCAGCAGCAAAACTTAATCAAGATGTACATTCAGGTGGAACATTATTAAACTTAAGATTAAATGAAGATTTAGTAAATACTAAAAGAGGACAGAGTAACTTAGGTGCTATGATTCAATCCTTTTTCTCTCTAGGAGCATTCCATGTTCAGTTTAATACAATATCTACTGAAACATTGCATAAAGCTCAAAAAAGTCCAGAGGATTACAAAGACTTATTAGTTAGAGTTGCTGGATATAGTACACAATTTGTTAATCTATCCAGGTCAATGCAAGATGCAATCATTGCAAGAACAGCTCACAAGAATTATTAAAATTAAAGTAAAGACATAGCTTAATTTCGTTATGTCTTTACTTTAATATTTGATTTTGACATTAGGAGGAATTTATATGAATAATGTAAGTGGATATTTTATGGAACCGCAGAATTTTTCTGTTAATGATGGAAACGGAATAAGAACAGTTATTTTTTTCGCTGGTTGTCCTCTTAGATGTCAATGGTGTTCTAATCCGGAAAGTTATACAAATATTAATGAGAAAAACAATTTTATTTATCATTATAATAGTGAACAAATACTAAAAATAATAGAAAAGCAAAAAATATTCTATAGATTCTCAGGAGGCGGTGTTACTTTTTCAGGTGGTGAAGCAACCTTACAAATAGATATTTTGAGAGAACTTGTAGATAAACTTTATGATCAAGCGATAGATTTAGCGATTGAAACATCAGGATACTTTAATTTTGATGATGTGAAAGATATATTAAAAAAATTAAATTTAATATTTATAGACATAAAACATATGGATGATAATAAACATAAATTTTATACAGGAATTAGCAATGAAAAGATATTAAAGAATATATCAAGACTTAATAAACTTAAGGTACCTGTGGTAGTTCGTATACCAGTAATTTGTGGAGTGAATTCTGATATAGAAAATATAAGAGAAACTGCTAAATTTGTTAAAGATAATATAGCTGCACCCAAATTAGAGCTATTACCATATCATTCATTTGGAGATAGTAAATATGAAGCTCTTTGTTTAGAAAAACCATCAAGACAGTTTAAAACTCCATCTTTGGAATATATAGAAAAATTATATAAAATAGTTCAAAATGAAGGTGTAGCGGTAGTTAGCTATAAGTAAATTTATAGCTATTGCTCTAAATTTATTAGCAACAACAAATACAGAGTACATCCTCAAAAATAAAAAGCACAGTAGAAAAAGTATAATTCTACTGTGCTTTTACATTTTAAAATTTTTAGTAATTTAATTTATCTAGTTTTTGTTTCTAGTTCCTTGATTAGCAGCTTGCACGCCAGCATTTCCATTAGTCATATAACCATTATTAGCATTTTTGCTATCTGAACTATTAGCCATAAGGCTTTGGTCTTTTTGTTTTATGGTCATATTTTGACTCAGACTATTTCCACTATTAGGTATAATATTTTGATTATTTTCAGCTATGGTTTTATTTTGACTCATAAGAATCCTCTCCTTTACTAATTATTCTATATTATAATGCCTTTAACTTAATATACTTATACTAAAATAGATAATGTGGTGAAATATATAAATGTATAATACCCGAATTATAGTATAACTATATGGTTATGATTCAATGACAACTAGATATTGTCATGAAAAAATTGCGTATGTTATTATTAGTTATAGATCTAAAATTAAAGGGAGGATTCAAATTATGGAGAATTATTCCATTAAAATATTAGAATACGCTAATACTGATAGTGCACCAGTTTCTGCTCAAATTGCAAGTGCTCACAATGCTGGTTTTATGAATTTAACTATGTCTTATCCTTTGATTCAAGGTAACGGGCATAATATATTACAAGATTGCGGTGTAAACTATTATGAGCCTGAATCAAAAGCAATATGTGAAGCTTATGCTTTTAAAAATGTTAAAATGCCAAAAGAAGTTTTAGCAAGGGTAGGTTTAACTCCTGAAGATATTGATACAATAATTATGTCTCATTGTCACTTTGACCATATGGGTGGATTAAAGTTGTTTCCTAATGCTCACTTTTATATTCAAAAGGATGAATTATTAAAATCATTAGCTGCTTTATCATTGCCTAAAAAACTAAATAGAGCTAAAAATGCTTTCCTTCCTTGTGACATTAAGACTGCTTGTGAATATATTTGCAATGGCAGAATGACTTTATTAGATGGTGATCAACAAATATTTGATGGTATACGAGTTGTTGCTCTTCCTATGGGACATTCATACTGTGGAGAAATGGTATTAGTAGAAGTTGAAGAAAATGGCAAAAAAATTGAAAAAGTTTTAAGTGGTGATGTTGCATATGTTCAAGAAAACGTTCTTGGCATAAACAATGATGGCGTTTATGTTCCGTTTACAGCTGTAGGCTCACCTATTACAGTAGTTGAACATATAGACAAAGCGTATTCATTAGCAGGATATGATATTAAAAATTTGATATTCAATCATGAAGTAAGAAATTATGAAACATATGAATCCGTAACATATGAAGATGGACTTCATGTTGCAACTGTTATTTAATGATTGTTAAAAATTCCATATGAAGAGAGGTACTAAGTGGATATTTAATTATAGAAAGGAGAATCTGACAGTACTATTTGTCAGAAATAAAAAATGAAAAAAAATTGGAATATTTTAATTGTTGGTGCAGGTACAATGGGACGTGGAATTGTCGAGGTATTTTCGGCTAAGGGAATTAGTACGACTCTTTATGATGCTTTTCCGGAGCAGTTGGGAAAAGCTAAAAATATGATTCAGGCAGATATGGATTATATGCAGGAAGAAGGTCTGGTGAATGAGGAAGAGGTGAAGAACACTCAAAATCTGATATTTTATGAGGAGGATTTGAAAAAATGTGCTCCCAAGGCAAATCTCGTCTTTGAGGGTATTTTTGAAGATTTTGATGCAAAACGTGATATTTTCAATAAGTTAGATCAACTTTGCACAGAAGATTGTATATTTTGCAGTAATACTTCAGCTTCGAACATCTTTGAAATTGCGCAGATTTCACATCCAGAGCGTCTTCTTATCACTCATTTCTTCAATCCGCCATATATCATGCCTTTGGTTGAAGTTGTCATGGGTCCAGAAACATCTCCAGAAACTTTGGATATGGTTAAAGAATTGCTTATTGAAGTAGGAAAAGATCCTGCTGTCATCAAACAATATATCCCTGGATTCATTGTGAATCGTATTGCCACTGCAATCGCACGGGAAGCCGGATACATGATAACTCAAGGATGGACCACAGGTGCTGATATTGACCGTGCAATTCGTAACACTAGCGGAATCCGATATGCCTTTGAAGGTCCAATGGCTCTCTATGATGTAGTAGGCTGGGATTTGACCACCAAGGTTTCAAAGGATATTCACAAGAGCCTTTGCAATGACGACGATATGGAAAACCGATTGGGTAAAGAGTTGATGAAAAAGGGACAAGTAGGTCTCAAGTCAGGAAAGGGAGTTTACGATTACTCTGATGTGGATACTCAGGAGTACATGAATGAAAGATCACACAAGATCATAAAAATGATAAAAACAATGCGGGCTCTGAATAATCCTGAGTAAACACCCATGACGAGCACACTAAAACAAAACTCCTACTTATAAAAGTGGGAGTTTTGTTTTTGAAGATTAATTCTAGTATAAAAACAATTTTGAAATCAAACACCTACAACCTATATACGGCTACCTTATCAGAAACTGTAAAATCAGCCTCTGTAATACTACGAATGTCATCAACAGTTAACCCTTCAAACATTTCAGTAAGTACCAGCCCAGTAGGCGTTACTTCGAATACTGCTTTTTCAGTAACGATAACATCAACTACTCCCTTGCCTGTAATTGGAAGAAGACATTTTTTTAATATCTTAGATCCACTCTTACTAGAATGCTTCAATGTAGCAATAACTTTGCGAGCTCCATTTACTAAATCCATTGCACCACCCATACCTGGTGCAAATTTTCCTGGTGCAAGTGGCATAGCCCAGTTGGCAATATTGCCTTCTTGATCTACTTCAAGTGCTCCGAGTACTGTGGCGTCAACATGACCTCCACGAATAATGCAAAATGATGTGGCCAAATCAAAAGCAGCAGATCCTGGTAATAAGCTAATAGGCTGTCCCCCAGCGTTTGCAACATCAGGATCTTCATTTCCTAGTTTTGGCGTAGGTCCAAACATTAAACAACCGTTCTCAGATTGCAATGTTACTTCCACACCCTCAACTAAATAATTGGCAACTGCTGTCGGCATTCCAAATCCTAAATTCACCACTTGACCATTACTTAGTTCTTTGGCTGCCCTCCGAGCAATTATTTCTCTTGCTTCCATACTTAATTACCTCCTTTGATTTATAAATAACAAATTATTTTAATTGCTTAGAACGAACCCATAAATCAGTATATACTTTTTTATGTTCATCAAATGTATATCCTTGAACAACTGCCTTAACAAATACACTAGGTGTACCTACGGATTCAGGCTCAATACCACCCACCTCAACTATCTCATCAACTTCAGCTACTGTATATTCAGCACCCATAGCCATAATTGGATTGGTATTAATGGCAATGCCACGATATTGTATATTCCCTAATCTATCGCCTTTATAACCTTTAATAAAGGCAAAATCAGCTTTGAGTGGTAATTCAATTAAATACATTTTACCATCTATTAGAAGTTTTTGTTTACCTTCCTCAACTAATGTTCCTATGCCTGTAGCGGTAAGGACTCCCCCTAAACCAGAACCTGCAGCCCTAATTTTCTCTATAAAACTACCCATTGGGAAATATTCAATTTCAATATCACCGTTCTTAAATTGTTCCAGCGCAAGCTGACATGTACCAGAATGAGCGGTAATTAATTTTTTAACTTGCTTGTTTTTGTACAATCGTGCAATGTCAAAATCTTGGCCAGGATAAGAATTAGTTACTGATATTATAGTTAAATCCTTAACTCCTTTTTCTACCAATTTGTCAATTGCTTTAAGTGGCGCTCCCACACCTAGAAAACCACCAAACATAATTGTCGCTCCATCGTGAACCTTTTCCATCACTTCATCTAAATCCATAACTTTGTTCATGAAATTATCCCCTTTCACTAATATCTTGTTATATAAACTTATAACTTCTCAATTAAATTTATGAGGTTATATTTTTCTTAGCGTAGGAAATATCATATTTGCGTACGCTACTAATTGTATACCTTTTTAGTATAGTTTCATTGGTAAGATTAGGTATGCATAACTAATCTTTATGCATACCTAAATTTCTCCATCTACTAGTTGTCTAAAATTTATACTTTCTAATTCTGCATTTAAATTCTTTTGTACTTTTATCATAGCTCTATGCACAATGCATACACCACTTTTTTTCATATTACAAAAGTTAGGATCAATTACACATCTATTAACGCATACTGGACCGTCTATTGCTTCTATAACATCTTTTAATGATATTTGCTCTGGCAATTTATTTATAGCATATCCTCCCTTGACTCCCTTGTAAGATTTTAGAATATCTACTTGTATAAGCTTTCTTAAAAGTTTCAAAAGAAATCTTTGCGGTATACCCTCTTTTTCTGAAATCATTTTTGATTCTGCCTTTTCACCATAGCCTAATTTACATAAGTAAAGTACTACCCTAAGTCCGTAATCTGCTTCTTGTGTTATTTTCATGTTATATTTCTCCTTAAAGTATACTTGTTTGGTATAGTTTTAAGTTTAAGACTTTTTACCCATTTTGTCAATAGTGTTCTTGAAAATTTTCACATTTAAATTACCTATAGCCTATACCGAAATAAATTGGGCCCATTAAGGGACCTGCTCACAAATTTTATTTATGAGTAGGTCTCAAATTTATGTTTTTATAAAATTACTTCATTGACTCGATAATGCTATCAACAATGGCATCCATTGAATCAGCATCATCTTCTTTCATAGCTGAGTTCACTAAGAGCTCACTGTCTAAAATAGTCATGTCTTTCATATCTTCCAAAAGTTCACGCATAAGTCTGCCTGATTGAGGAGCCCATGAACCATTTTCTATAATAGCGAAAGTTCGTTTTTGAAGATTTAATGCCTTCATATCCATTATATAATTAAGCATTGGTGGATAAATTTTCAAGTTATAGGTTACAGAGGCAAGAACCACATGACTATATTTAAATGTCTCTGAAATCAAATATGAGACATGGGTTTTTGCAACGTCATACATAACAACGTTCGTAATTCCCTTTTCCACGAGTCTTGTTGCCAAGTCGTTTGCAGCGGCCTCCGTATTGCCGTACATTGTTCCATAAACGATCATTACGCCATTTTCCTCAGGTGTGTAGCTACTCCACTTGTCGTACTTATCTAAAAAGTACCCCAAATCATTACGCCATACTGGTCCATGTAGTGGGCAGATCATCTTGATGTCAATAGTGCCGGCCTTCCTTAAAAGATCCTGAACATGAGGACCATACTTGCCTACAATATTTGTATAATAACGCCTTGCATCGTCAATCCAATCGCGGTCAAAGTTCATCTCATCATTAAACAGCTTGCCATCCAATGAGCCGAAAGAACCGAAGGCATCAGCTGCAAATAGTACACCATTTGTAGTATCAAATGTCACCATAGCTTCTGGCCAATGTACCATTGGAGCAGCCACAAATGCAACAAGATGTTTTCCAAAGGACATAGTATCGCCCTCTTTGACTTCTATTAAATTGCTATCGATATGAAAACCAAACTGATGCATGAACAAGGAAGCCTTTTGGGTGCATACAATCTTGACATCTGGATATCGAAGAATAATCTCTTCAATGCAAGCTGCATGATCCGGTTCCATATGGTTAATTACCATATAATCTAAAGACTTGCCGCCTAAAACCGCCTCAATATTCTCAAGGAACTGTCTACAAATTGACCAGTCCACTGTATCAAAGAGTGCTGTCTTCTCATCCATTAGCAGGTATGAGTTGTAAGATACACCTCTTGGAATAGGATGAATGTTTTCAAAAAGGGCAAGGCGACGATCGTTGCCACCAACCCAATAAAGATCCTCAGTTACTTTTCTAACACAATACATATATATAATCCTCCTTTACACTAAAAACATATTAGTATGTTTAATTATTACAGGGATCAAACTTCTATGAACATATCTTTTTCTTCACCACATGATGGGCAAGTCCACTCTTCAGGTATTTTTTCAAATAGAGTTCCCGCAGCTACTTCGCCTTCATCATCACCAATGCCAGGATCGTATTCATAACCGCATCCGTTACACACATAATGTTTCCAAGTTGGGATAACTTTCTTTGGAGCAGTTGACTTCATTTTCACCATTGGTGGAGCATCTTTCTTTTCTTCTCCATTGTCTAAAGCAGCAGTGAGTAATGGTAAAATTTCCATTAAATCACCCACGATACCGTAGTCTGAGTTTTTAAAAATTTTCGCTTTGGAATCGATATTTATAGCAACAATTGTAGAAGCATCCTTTATACCTTTTAAATGCTGTCCTGCTCCTGAAATGCCACAAGCAATATAAAGGTTCCCTTTAAATTTCTGACCAGACATACCAACATAACGATTCAGTGGTAAATATTTAAGCGTTTCAGCTACTGGTCGCGATGAGCCTATAGCTGCTCCAGCTTGAACTGCCAAGTCTTCTATAAGTTTCATATTTTCTTTTTCACCTATACCTTGTCCAACACTTACTACTCTTTCAGCCTTAGTTATAGGAGTATCCAAAGGAATTCCAACTGTAAAATCATATTTATCTGCCTTAAGAGCTTGCACAAGAGCATCGACTCTTTCTTCCGCAGTTCCTTCCTTGAAAATAACTTTTTTACGATAACCTGTTGCAGGTCCACGCTTAGTAGATTTACCTGCGCGCTCGTTTTTCGGCATCTTACCTATTATGTGAGCTGCGATAACAACGCGATGAATCTCATTAGTTCCTTCATATATTGTACAAATTTTTGCATCTCTGTAAGCACGCTCAACTTCCATACCTTTCATATATCCGTTTCCACCAAATATTTGAAGGGCGTCGTTTACGATTTCAAGACAAACATCTGAAGCGTATTGTTTCGCCATAGCAGCTTCCATGCTGTAATTTTCATGGTTTTCTTTAAGTTCTGCTGCACTGTAAATAAGTAATCTAGCTGCTCTAAGTTTTGTCGCCATATCAGCCAATTTAAAAGCGATAATCTGTTGCTGGCAGATAGGTTTCCCAAATTGAACTCTTTCTTTTGAGTACTCTAGAGCATTTTCGTAAGCGCCTTGTGCTATTCCGAGAGCCTGAGATGCGATGCCAATACGGCCGCCATCCAAAGTTGACATAGCAATCTTGAAACCCTCACCCTCTTTGCCTAATAAATTCTCTTTAGGGACTAATACGTCGTTAAATAAAAGCTCTGCAGTAGCTGACGAACGAATACCCATCTTGTCATAATGTTGACCAATGCTAAAGCCTTCAAACTCTTTTTCCACAATAAATGCACTTATACCTTTAATACCTATATCCGGCGTAGTAATTGCAAAAACAACGTAAATATCAGCTTGACCAGCATTTGTGATGAAGATTTTTTCACCATTTAAAATGTAATTATCCCCATCGAGTACTGCAGTGGTTTCTGTACCACCAGCATCACTACCAGCATTTTCCTCGGTAAGACCGAATGCGCCAAGTTTCTCCCCCTTAGCTAATGGAACCAAGTATTTTTGTTTTTGCTCTTCTGTTCCATATGCATAAATTGGGTATGTACCCAAAGATGTATGAGCGGAAAGAATTACGCCTGTACCACCATCCACTCTTGATAATTCCTCAACAGCGATTGCATAACTTATTATGTCCAGACCTGCTCCTCCGTACTCTTTTGGAAATGGAATCCCCATCATCCCTATATCAGCTAGTTTTTTAATTGCTTCTGTTGGAAATTTGTTTTCCTGATCCAACATAAATGCAATAGGTTTAACTTCCTCCTCTGCAAATTCTCTGATTTTTGTTCTCAAATTTTCATGCTGTTCTAAAGTCTTAAAAAACATAAATACACCTCCTTTTAATTAATACGGTTTCTTAAATGTCGCTTTGTGAAATCTGTAAAACCACAACACATCCAATTCTTTTTTACCTTTGGAATACATCTACTCAATATGTTTTACTTCATCGACCATACTTGGAAATATTCTTCTTAAATGTATACCTAAACCGTATACGTTTATTGTATACCTAAAAGATATACATTACAACCTTAATTTGAACTTTTTTTCGTAATGACCTAGATTTATTTAATTTTATTCCAAAAGATATGGTAAGATTATGATACTATTATGCGCTGAGGTAGTTTTACAAAAGGTAATGTAACTTGTTTAAAGCATAAGAAAACCCTCGACTAAATTTAGTCGAGGGTTTTCTTTATAAGTAAGTATCTACTCTATTCTCATTGGATTCATGGCATGAATGCTTCTTCGGTTTCATCATCATATGGTATGGATGCATCATTGCCATCGAATTCATCATCATCATCATTCTCATCATCATCATATGGCATTGATACTTCATCGCCATCGGATTCATCATCATGTTATATGGCATATTTATTGGACATGGTACCATCTGCTTCGTCGTTGGCTGCTGCATCATTACTGGTTGCTGAATTGGTTGTACATTAAATTGCAATTTTACTGGTTCCATTTTGGGTTCTATTATTAATTGCACTTTTATCGGTTCAATTTTTAATAATCCCATTTTAGGGTCTATATTAAGTTCCATATTGCTTGGTTCCATCTTTGGTTGTATATTTAAATCCATATTCTGTGTCTCCATTTTAGGATGTATATTTATTTCTATGCTTTGTGGTTCTATTATAGGTTGTATATTTAATTCCATATTTGTTGATTGCATTTTAGGTTGTATTTTTACTTCTTCTATAGTTTGTGGTTTTGACTGCGGCATAGGCTGTTGTTGTTTCGGTATATTTCTTTCTATCTCTGGTTCCTCCATTCTATACCCTGTTTTATATGTCATCATTGGATACATTATAGGATACTGAAAAGGTATAAAGTCTAAGTCTTCCATTTCATAATTTCTATTCATAACTATCCTCCAATTAAAGTTTTCATCAATTTATAGTATGGGCATTCTTCAATTATGTTAATGATTATGATAAAAATTCAAAAAACACAACCACCTGCAAGTACTCTTACCGTACCTAACTAAAGATATCCATTGTAATAGTAAATGTTTTACTCAAGTTCAAAGGCACCAGTATATAGTTGATAATATTTCCCTCTCTCTGATATTAATTTTTCATGATTACCAAGCTCAATGATTCGTCCTTCCTCAAGCACCATAATTTCATCAGCATTTTTCACTGTAGATAGCCTGTGAGCAATTACAAATACCGTACGACCTTGCATAAGTGAATCCATACCTCTTTGTACAATAGCCTCTGTACGAGTATCAATGCTAGAGGTTGCTTCATCAAGAATCATAACTGGAGGATTAGCTACAGCTGCTCTTGCAATCGACAAGAGTTGTCTTTGACCTTGTGATAAGCCAGATCCGTCTCCTGATAGAATAGTATCATAACCCTTTGGCATCATGGAAATAAACCCGTCAGCATTTGCCAGTCTGGCAGCTGCATAAATATCTTCATCCGTGGCATCAAGCTTGCCGTATCTGATGTTTTCCATAATAGTTCCAGTAAATAAATTTGTATCTTGAAGCACAACTCCAAGGGAACGTCGTAAATCGCTTTTTCTGATTTTATTAATGTTGATATCATCATATCGAATTTTACCATCTTGAATATCATAGAAACGATTAATCAAATTAGTTATGGTGGTTTTTCCAGCACCCGTTGCACCAACAAAGGCTAGCTTTTCACCAGAATGTGCATCAAGGCTTACATTATGCAATACAGTTTTTTCTTCATTATAGCCGAAATCCACATCGAAAAATTGCACATCTCCCGTTAATTTAGTGTAGGTAACAGTACCGTCTTGATGAGGGTGCTTCCAAGCCCATATTCCTGTACGCTTTTCAGTTTCACTTAAGATATCGCCCTCATATTTAGCATTTACCAATGTTACATAACCTTCATCTTCTTCAGATTCTTCATCCATCAATTCAAAGATACGTTGTGCACCTGCCAGTGCCATAATAACAGCGTTGAGTTGTTGAGAAATCTGACCAATAGGCATGCTGAAGGTTTTACTAAGCTGTAAGAAAGAGGCAATAGCCCCTAGAGTTAATCCACCAATTCCACTCAGCGCTAAAACTCCTCCCGCAATGGCTACCAGGACATAAAGAAGATTACCCAAATTAGCCATAATAGGCATAAGTATATTTGCATAATTGTTTGCTTTTGTAGCATTGTCACAAAGTTCTTCGTTTAAAAGGTCGAATTGTTCTTTTGAATCTTCCTCATGGCAGAACACCTTAACCACATTTTGTCCATTAATCATTTCCTCAATAAATCCATTTGTTTTACCCATAGAACTTTGCTGTTTAATAAAAAATTCAGAACTCTTCCCAGTAATTTTTCCAGTAATAAATAGCATAACTACCACCATTATAATTACAAGCACAGTCAAATGCCAGCTGACATAAATCATGGCCAAAAATACGCTTACAATAGTAATTGCAGAGGAAAACATCTGTGGAATACTTTGGGATAGCATCTGCCTTAAGGTATCTATATCATTAGTATAACGGCTCATAATGTCTCCATGTGAATGAGTATCGAAATATTTTATAGACAGAGTCTGCATATGAGAGTACATTTTATCTCTAATTTTCTTTTGTACCCCTTGACCTATGGTTACCATTAATCTATTATAGACAAAGGTCGCCACAACGCCAATACAATAAATGCCAGCCATCACAAGTATGGCTTTTAGAAGTCCAGAGAATACAGGATTTGAAACTTTTAGTAGCGGAGTAATGTAATCATCAATCACTATTTGAAGAAAAAGTGAACCCCCCACCCCTGCAAGAGCACTGAATAATATACATACAATAACAATTATAAACTGTATTTTATAAGTACTTGTAACATATGAAAATAATCTTTTCATGGTTTTTCCATCTGTTTTAGGCTTGGACTTATTATTATTCTTCATTTGTCTCTGCCCCTTTCATCTGTGAAGTATAGACTTCTTGATAGATTTTATTGGTTTTTAAAAGTTCATCATGAGTTCCTATGGCATCTATTCTACCAGCATCCATTATAATTATCTTATCCGCATCCTCCACCGAGGAGATACGCTGAGCTATAATAATCTTTGTGGTACTAGGAATTTCCTCTTTGAATGCACGACGAATTAGAGAATCTGTTTTCGTGTCTATAGCACTAGTAGAATCGTCTAGAATTAATATTTTAGGTTTCTTTAGCAGTGCACGTGCAATACAAACCCTTTGCTTTTGTCCTCCTGAAACATTGGAACCTCCCTGTTCAATGTAGGTGTCATATTTATGTGGGAATTTCTGAATAAAATCATCTGCTTGTGCTAACTTGCACACTCTTATGAGTTCATCATCCGAAGCATCTTTATTTCCCCACCTAAGATTCTCTTTAATTGTTCCAGAGAAAAGCACATTCTTTTGTAGAACCATAGAAACTTCATCACGCAAAGCTTGTATATCATATTTACGCACATCTACCCCACCGACTAAAATGTTTCCACCTGATACGTCGTAAAGTCTAGGAATTAGTTGAACAAAGGTAGTTTTCGCACTTCCAGTACCACCAATGATACCAATGGTTTCACCCGCCTTGATAGAAATATTAATTTTTTTAAGGCAGAGTTTATTTTTGTCATCAGTATAGCTAAAATCTACATTTTCAAAGTTCACACAGCCGTTGGGAACTTCATAAATCGGATGCTCGGGGTTATGCAAACCACTTTTTTCATCTAGAACCTGTACAATTCTTTCTGCTGAAGCACGAGAAATTGTAATCATGACAAAAACCATTGAAAGCATCATCAAACTCATTAAAATTTGTGCAGCATAAGCCAGTAAACTCATTAATTGACCTATGGTCATAGTTGAACTTACAATCATTTTTGCACCAAACCAAGAGATTAGAAGGATACAGGTATACATGGTAAACTGCATTATTGGACTGTTAAAAGCTAATAATTTTTCTGCTTTTGAAAAATCACTATAAATTTCTGTGGATACCTCTCCAAATTTATTCTTTTCATGGTCTTCACGAACATAAGATTTTACAACTCTAATACCACTTATATTTTCTTGCACCACATTGTTTAGATGGTCATAGGTGCGAAATACTTTCTCAAAAATAGGATGGGCGTTGATAATAATTAAGTAAAGCCCAAATCCTAAAAATGGGATAGCTACAAGAAATACTAAAGCTAATTTTGCATTAAGGCTAAACGCCATAATCAAAGAAAAAATAAGCATTAATGGACTTCGTACTAAAATACGAATGATCATCTGGTAGGAATTTTGAACATTGGTCACATCTGTAGTTAACCTAGTTACTAGGCTTGCACTTGAAAATTTTTCAATATCCGAGAATGAAAAACTCTGTATATTGTAATACATTTCTCGCCGTACATTTTTTGCATATCCTGCAGATGCTTTGGCTGCATATCTTCCTGATTGCATACCGAAAAAAAGTGAAAATATAGTACATAACACTAGGACAATACCCATTTTACTGATGTAACCTAAATTCCCCTTTGAGATTCCGTTATCAATAATTTGTGCCATTAAGAAAGGTACTATAACCTCCATAATAACCTCAAATGTTACATAAACGGGCGCAAGGATGGTGTCTTTTTTATACTCACTTACGCATTTTGCAAGTCGTTTAATCATAATTTGGTAACCTCCATATATTAATATTTGTCAGTGACCTTACAGTTAGGTAACTAACAACACGCATAAAAAATAACCGTCTGTCTATATCTAACAAAACGGCTAGATTATTATATGTTTTTTGAAATTTTATTTACAAGTCGAAAAAAAGTTTGAATTTCTTCTTCGGTTAAATCCTTTGCAATTCTTTGTTCCACAAGACCAATTTGGGCTTCTATCTTTCGATGAATGCCAACAGCCTTTTCGGTGAGAATAATTTTTTTTAGACGAGCATCACAAGCTACAGCCTCCCTAGTAATTAAACCATTTTTTTCCATGAGTTGTAAGATGCCCGTAGCTGTAGACCGCCTAATGTTAAACTCAATTTCAACATTCTTTTGGAAAATATCATTTTTCTCTACGTTATCACAAAGATAACCGATGACCCAACACTGCATTCTTGTTATACTACCAATATCACACTTTGAAACACCAATATCAATTTGGTGTTTCAATTGATTAGAAAGTATTCTTACTACAAATCCTATGTCCTTTGAACGATCCATAAAGCATCTCCCCATTATTATGTTAGCATACTAACAATTTTAATACTTTATATTACAGTTGTCAAATTTTTATCATTTAAATCCAAAAGCTTATGGTCCAATCACGATTTTCGCCTTTAATTTTCAACTAAAAAACAAAGAAAACCCCTGATTCAAGGGTTTTCCATTGTTAAATATTGTTTTTTATGTATGGTGGAGAAAGGGGTGACATAAATTTACATCGACGCAATTAATATCATACGGTGAGATCAATTGCGTCGATACTAAGAGAAAAAATTAAAGTATATATATTAGATCCAGCACTCGGTAATTTGGTCTATCGGCCATTTAGTTAGAAGCTCAAAACCGTTCTTGGTAACCACTATGTCCTCTTCTAGACGGACACCGAAGTTGCCACCACGTCTGCCTGCCCAAGTTTCGACTGCTAGTACCATGCCTTCTTTGAAGGTAGTGTTTGGTCCTGCTCCTTTTTGATCGAAGAACATGTTAGGAGATTCGTGAAGTGAGAGTCCCAAGCCATGGCCTAGAGCATAACCCATGACGTCGTCCCAGTTTTCATAACCCCAATGTTTAGGACTTTGTGGCCATACAGCACGGACATCGTTTACACATGCACCATCTTTGATAACGGCCATACCGTCATACATCATCTTGCGGGCCTCTTCGTAAATCTCTTTCTGTTCCTGATTGGCGCGGCCGCACATAAATGAACGATAGTAGCATGTCTTATAACCCATGTATGAAGCTCCGTTGATATCAACGATTACTGGTTCATTTGGACCTACAGCACGATCAGTAAAGTCTATGTGCATAGGATTTGTACGTGGACCGGAAGCGACAACGAATTCTTGAGTCTCGTCGCAGCCCATCTCATAAAGACGCTTCATGCCGATACCCATTAGATCACACTCACGGATACCTGGACGAATAGCCTGACGGATATCTTCAAAGGCAGCATCTGCAGCGCCACAAGCAAGACGGAAACATGCAATTTCATCCTCGTTCTTAATTTCACGGGCTTCAAAACAAACTGTAACACCGTCGACAAACTCTTTTACTCCGTGCTTCTTTAGAGAGTCCATCATCATATGTTCTCTCATGCAGCCATCTAGAGCAACAGGCTCGTTAGTAAGGCCGTGGTCTGATATAACATTCATAATTACCTTTGCAGATCTATCGACATCCTCTGGACTAGCGTCTCTTGCAGGTCCAAAGTCATGAAATATTTTTCCTTTTAGCCAAGGTGCCTCTTGTCTCAACGCTTCCGTAGAGAAACTGCTCATAAAATAACAATAAGGGTCGCCGTTACGTGGGACAATTACGCATTGTCTTGCGTTGTAGCGGTTAGGGATTGTAACATAGCCACCACTGATATAACGGATAGCATATGGATCCCAAGTAATAAGGGTTCCAACACCGTGTGCAGCCATTGCTTCCTTTGTTCTTTGTAAACGATACTTTCTCATACGATCAAAATTGATGCCTTCAAGACGATCGTAAGCCATTCTTCCATGTGGCATATAAGGTCACTCCTTTAAATTTTGTTATACAATTTGTAACATAATTAGTATAAGTTACTTTACTTAACTATATCATGTACACTTTTTTATGTATAATATCTATATAGTATAGTATAATTACTATATGGTTATATTACTTTCTCCCCCTATTATGTTAAGGTGATAATCTTAGTTAATACTAGTACCCCAAGTAAAATTCCTACTACTATTCTATATACTGCAATAGTTATAAGCTTCACCTTACCAAGATAGAATTAAATGAAAGTAGTAGATATTATAATTTAACAAGACTTTAACAATATAATGGTAGTATATTATTGATATGTGCAGTAGTGCTTTTAATAGAGAAGAGGTTTGTTATGATAAATATTTTAGTCCTAGAAGATGATGAAAAACTGAATTATATTGTATGTTTATATTTAAATGACAATGGCTATCATGCAATCAGTTGTAAGAATGCTATGGAGGCATTTGATAAGATGCTGGAAGAAAAAGTTAGCATCATTATTTCAGATATTATGATGCCGGAAATGGATGGCTTTGAGTTTGCACAGGAAATTCGGAAGCAGGACAAAACGATTCCGATTTTATTTATGACGGCAAGAGATGATATTACTTCTAAGCAAAAGGGGTATCATATTGGGATAGATGATTATATGGTAAAACCCATTGAGATGGATGAATTGATTTTGCGGGTGTCGGCATTGCTAAGACGTGCCAACATAGCAAATGAGAGAAAGTTAGAAGTTGGTTCTTTGATTTTAAATGAAGATGAGACGTCTGCCTACGTAAACGGAGTTGAAGTACCACTTACCGCACGTGAATTTAATATTCTTTTTAAATTGTTATCCTATCCCAAGAGAACTTTTACAAGAAATCAGTTGATGGATGAATTCTGGGGATTTGATAGTGAAAGTACACCTCGGACAGTTGATGTGTCCATAACAAAACTTAGAGACAAAATTTCAGATTGCAGTAATGTTGAAATTGTCACAGTTCGTGGACTGGGGTATAAGGTGGTTATTAAGGAATGAAAGTGCAATATGAAGAACAAGAAGACAATAGGATTAATTCAAGACGTTCATTTGTAAAAGAATATTTGATTGTTTTTGTGGTGGTTTTGTGGTGTTGTTCTGGTTCAGTATTGATATTTAATGAACAGATGAAACAAAATGCAAATCCATGGTTTATGGTTCTTGTAGGTAGTTCCTATGTATTATTTATAGGAGTGGTTGTATATATTGCGATTAGAATTGTAATTCGTACTAGTTTTACAAAGCCAATACAGGAAATAAGAAAAGCTGCAAGAAAGGTGGCAGAAGGGGATTTTACCGTCAGGGTACATTCACAACGTAAAGATGACAAGAAAGATGAAGTAGAGATACTGATCGATGATTTTAATAAAATGATAGAAGAATTAGCAACTATAGAAACCTTGAAAGGAGATTTTATTGCGAATATATCTCATGAGATTAAGACCCCGCTTGCAGTAATACACAGTTATGCTTCGGCTATGCAGAAAGAATCATTGACAATGAATAAACGGATGGAATATACGGATACCATATTGGAAGCATCTAAAAAACTTTCTACATTAGTAACTACAGTTCTTAAATTGAATAAATTGGATAATCAAGAAATTATTCAAAAACATACATATTCATTGGACGAACAGTTACGATGTAGCATTCTTGCACTAGAAGAAAAATTTGAAGAAAAAGACATTATGCTTGATGTAGAATTAGATGAAGTAATGATTACGACAGATGAGAATCTAATGGAAATAGTATGGAATAATTTATTGACTAATGCAATTAAGTTCACAAAATCTAAAGGAACAGTGACGATAAATCTTAAAAAGGAAAAAGGCAAAATAATTGTATCAATAAATGATACCGGATGCGGAATGAGTAAGAAAACCATTGAGCATGTGTTTGATAGGTTTTACCAAGGAGATACTTCTCATTCGGCAATTGGAAATGGACTAGGGCTATCTTTAGTAAAACGTGTTATAGACTTAGTTGAAGGGGAAATTAAGGTTGATAGCGAGCGCGGTAAAGGAACAGATTTTACAATAATATTGAAAGAAATTTAAAGATAGATATTTGCATAAGAAAAGCTTTCACATTTTGAAATGTGAAAGCTTTTCTTATTATGTGGTTATAATTATAAATTTTTTTGAAAAAAGAAAAAATAATCCTTTTAACAAAACTTTAACAATACCTTAACGTTCGGGAATATTTGAGGGCTAAGATAAAAATATGAAATGAACCAGAAAAAGAAAAGGAGAAATGAATCATGGATAACAGAATTTATTTATTAACAGGAGCGGCAGGACTTTTAGGAAGTAATGTTTCAAGAAAACTGATAGAAAGAGGAGAAAAGGTACGTGCTTTGGTACTTAAAGGAGATCCGGCAGCAAAGTATATACCTGAGGAAGCAGAAATTGTTTTTGGAGATATTATAGATAATGAGTCATTAGAACGATTTTTTACAGTACCACGGGGATTGGAAGTATATGTGATACATAGCGCTAGTATTGTTACACTTAATCCAAATCCAAGTGAAAAGGTACATGCAGTAAATGTGGAAGGAACACAGAACATTATCAACAAATGTATTGCTCATAAGGTTAAAAAACTGGTTTATATCAGTTCAACTGGAGCAATTCCTGAACGTGAGGGCAATCTCCCAATTAAGGAAGTGTCACATTTTAATACAGAAGGACTAGTTGGATACTATTCGGTTACAAAAGCAGAAGCATCCCAGTTAGTATTGAATGCAATGGAAATGCTTCCAGAGCTTAATGCATCAGTTGTTCATCCAAGTGGAATATGTGGACCTGACGATTATTCATTTGGACTGGTTGCTGATTTTATCATACAATATGCAAGCGGAAAGATGCCTGCAGGTATTCAAGGAACTTTTAACAGTGTAGATGTAAGAGATTTAGCAGATGGAGTCATTGCGTGCTGTGATAAAGGGCGAAGAGGAGAATGCTATATTATGAGTAACAGCCTTGTATCAATGAAGGATATGTTTCATATAATTAATGATGCGGCAGGTTTGAATTATAATCCAAAAGTGTTATCTGTACCTATAGCAAAACTAGTAGCAAAAATAATGGCCGTAGTAAGCAAATTAACAGGAAAACCTGCGCTATTAACAGATTTTGCGATATATAATCTGGATCGTAATAATAATTTCGATTGCAGTAAGGCATGTACTGAATTAGGGTTTAAGTGTCGTCCATTTGAGGAATCTATAGGTGACGAAGTTCGTTGGTTAAAACAAGAGGGGAAAATCTAATTGCGAAGATATTGTATGTGATGGAGGTTTAGTAGCATCCGGTGTTAATCCGATGCACAGATAAAAATGTGATTCAACGAGAAAACTATTTTTTATTGAAAAATAAAAGGAGGAAAACAATAATGGCTGAAAACAATGTAAGTAATAAATTTATGATGAACGAGTATATTGATGTGAATGTAAAGCAGAATCTTGTGCAACTTTGCAGTAACTGCTATAAAGAGCTAGGTTGGTACGTAATAAATACAAGCAGCGGAATAGATTCTGTTACAATAAAAATGCAGCGTGACCGTAAAATCAAGAACCGTGCAGCGCTATGTGATTTACAGCGAAAATGTGAGCAAGCATTTACCTCTATAGAAAAATTGGAAAGAACGAAAACGAGTAAAGCAACGGCAATATCATTGGGGATAGGAATTGTTGGAACGGCTTTTATGGCTGGTTCAGTGTTTGCTTATTTGGCATCAATGATTCCATTATGCATTATTTTGGCAATTCCGGGATTTGCCGGATGGGTACTTCCATATTTTTTTTATAGGAAAATATATAATGAAACAAGTACAAAAGTCAATGTAATGATTGACCATAATTATGATATTATTTATGATTCGTGTGAAAAGGCAAGTCATTTATTAGAATAAGCTAAAGTCATAGCCTTGGTGAAATACGTATAGGGACACCTGTGTATTATATTGCCTTTTTCATCTTTTGTAATCCCCCAATTTTATCTTAATTATGTTTATATTTATGTCCACAATTCATACAAATCATTTGCACTTTGTTTGCACCTATACCCCCTGCAACTAATCCTATTCCCCCTGTTAATGCCACTCCTACTATTGCCTTTCCAACACTATAACCTTTCTTAAATGGAGCAACACTTGGAGAATAACACTTTGGACAATGTGCAATATTATTCATTCTAAGCATTGCAGTTTGCTTATTTCTTTCTATTGCAATGTCATTTTGTTTTTTTATTGCTATGTTGTTTAATGCAATTTGATAATTCCACCTTTTTATTTATTATGATTTATAGCTATATTTAATTTTATTTATGTGTATCTGGTATACTTAACAACGCCAACCGTTAATACAATAACTATTAATAAATATGTTTTACCTTTTTTCATTTTCATCTTTTGTAATCCCTCTTTTTAGAACCGATATTTATTATATCAAAAATAAAAATCATATACCATATAATTCAAAATTAAGTTTTATTTGCTTCATAATTAGGATATGAACCATGTAACATCCCTAATCCAAATAAATTAAAACATAATAAACCCCCGACAATACATTTCTGTACCGTCGAGGGTTTCACTGAGATAATTAGGCTAAACTCATATTTTAATACAATTTAGCAGATACAACAATGAATAAAGTAAACAAAGTTATAGACTAACTTATAGCCGAATCCATCCTTTTGATAATTCATTGAGACGGAATACAAGAAGGTTGCGAAGCGGTAATATATTATTTTAAATTATATCTATCCTTTTGATTAAAAAATGTAATGTCTGCATACCCAGCATATATTTTACCTGAATGTTTTACACCATTCGGTATAAAGTATCTATCTCCTTTTTGGTAGATATTTTTAACCTCATCTATTATCAAATCAATTTTGCCTTCAAGAACTATTCCCATTTGACTTGCATGAGAATGTTCAGGTAAATCAACGTCTTGGGAAAATTCCATAAATAAAATTTGATGACTATTACTTTGTGATAAATAAGCATTAATACCTTCTATTGGAACATCTGCTTGAGGAAGATTTAATATTGGTTCGGGAAATATTGTTTTCATTAGTATCTCTCCTATCTTACATATAGAATATATCTATTTGTTTTTTATATCTTGCAGGTTATGACGCTTTTTTCTACAAATGTGATGCAATATTTTAATACCTCATTGGCTTTACATAATTATACCATTGAATTCAAAACTCAAGTAATGATATTTATCCTTCTCAAATATACATGTTATCTTATTTTTTTCATAAAGCCTAATTGCAAGCTACCTAAACTCACCCTCCTATTATATCTCATAAACAATTTACATAAATACAAGCTGAAAAGACTAGCCGTAGCAATGTTCAATTTGATGGAGATAAACAAAGTAGAAAAAGTTCCCGCTACAGCATGAAGAAATCCCCCAAAATTTAAAGCTATGATGAGTAGGCTATTATCTTTTTCTTTATCTCAATTTTACCTTTAAAAACCCTTTAAATCAGCCTTTTATAGTAAATTTTGTTTCCGCTAAAAAGTGCACACCCCAATCTAAAAATGCACACCCCTAAAGTTAAAGTGGACCCTGTGTCAAGGACATTTTAATCAAAAAACAATGAAAACCCCTGAATTCAAGGGTTTTCCATTGTATCAAAGTTGGTGCTTATGTATGTGTTGTGATAGAAAGATAATACTAATTCGCATTAATATTGTTTTTGCGTAAAGATGTACCCTCTAAATAAAAACCCCCTCAAAATAATCGTTCTGAGGGAACTTTTATAATAACCTAAATCCGAGTTTTAGTGTATACTATGTTGACTTAAATCCATATTCCTCTCCTAACTATTTACGCTTTCCTCTGCCCCCCATTTGTGATTGGGTGATTTGAGTGATTGTTTCTCCATTGACCTTAACATTTCCACCATTTAATTCAGCTGTACCATCAGAGTCAAAGGCTGAATCTGCTTCTACAGCAATTGTTCCTCCATTTATATAGATATTGCCGTTTGAATCAAATGCGTCCGTATCACCACTACCCATGCTTACATTAATTGTACCGCCATTTACTTCAATCGAAACATTATTATTGACTTTTGCTGTGGCATTTATGCCATCATTCTTCGCATACAAAGTGATTTGACCACCGTTTATCTTAATGTTGTTTCCCTCGATGCCTTCTTCACAGGTCTTTATATTGATGGTGCCGCCATCTATTTGAACAATGCTGTTTCCACGGATTGCATCATCAGCAGCTGTGATATTGAATGTGCCATTTTTAATATAAATATATCCAAGTGAAGCATCCTCATCGTTTTCGCTATGCAGGGCATCCTTATCAGTATCTATGGTAATATCTCCATCATAAATAAGAATTGCATCATTTGCCTCTATAGCATCTGCAGATGAATTAATGTTATAAACGCCTCCTGTAATTTTGAGATCATCCTTTGAAGAAATACCGTTACCTTTATTAGATACAATTTCTAAGGTTCCGGTTCCATTGAGTGTCATATCTGCTTTAGAGAAAATAACTGCATCTAAATTGGTATCTCCATCTGCCACATAGCTTCCTGAAACCTCCATATGGCTCTTACTGTCAGTGGATGTAACAAATACTTTATCCGCTGCTTTCACATAAATTGCAGGTGAATCTTCATTTGTTATATTGACACCATCTAGGACTATTTGAACTTTTGCATCCTCGGCAGCTTCAACCACAACCGTCACATTTTTTACTTCACCACTTAAGACATAGATACCTTCTTTATTCAGTGTCACATCTTTATCACTTTCCAATTTAATTTGTGTTGCAGCTGTAAGGTCCGCCGACTGTACCAAATCCCTATCACTGAATAATTCCGATGTATCAAGAACGGAAGCTTCAGCTACTGACGTTCCGCTTGATGTCACTTTAGTGCTTGCTGTTTGAGTGGTTGCAGCGTTCCCAATGCCGACTTGTGCCTTAGTGCATCCCACAGCAGATACGCTGAGTAATAAGGTCATAGTAATGGCGCTTATGGTTTTAATCATTTTTGTTTTCATAAATTAACACTCCTCGTATAATCAATAGTAATCATATATTTTTTATCAGATAGCATTATCGCTTCATGTCATATTTAAATTATAAGGCATATACCTTAAACCAACCTTAAAGATTTGATACTAATCTTAAAGATAGCCCCCCTAAAACAAAATCCCCCAAACCTTAAGTCTGAGGGAACATAAAACACACTTCAATATTTATTTAAAACCCTTCAAAGCCTTTGATATTAACCTATTTCTTCTCTATCAACACAACGCACTCCACATGCTTAGTTTGTGGGAACATAAACTTATTCTTTCATTCTGAAAGCCCTCTGTTTCCAACAAATTAACTATACTTTCTTTGCAGGCTTATTACCGTTTCTATGTGTGGTATCAAATTACTCTTATACAGTTACGCAAAAGATTATTGGCAATACAACCTTTTAGCAAAAGCTATTCCCATAGGGTAGATAGTCATTTTCTCACTTGGCTTTTACAGTTTGGTGTACAATAAAGACGTAGACTACCTTCATACCAAAATTTAATTTTCCGATTCTTCTAAAAAATCATGGATTCGATCATTTGGCATCGCCATCCCAGAAGTAAACTGGTGAAATAAATTCTCATTACCACCTAAATTTATACCCACAATCTTCAAGTCTTCATTAATTAAAGCACTGCCGCTGCTTCCTCCAGATATTATAGTTGAATGTTTTATAATTGGATATTTTATTTTTCCTGCTTCATCTTCATAGGTCCAAAATTTCTTACTTCCTATTTTTCCTGCAGTAATAATGTTTCTTTTACCATATGGATTACTCATAGATGATACTTTATCCCCGTTTTTAGGGATATCTTCTGCCAATGACAAAGCAGTATAGACTTTATCACTCATAAAACTAATCAAAGCTAAATCATATTTTGCGTCCGTGTATTCCACTGTAATTTCAGGAAATTGCATGTAATAGTTCGCTATTCCTTTATATTCTCCTCCCATATTTAGTGTATCTTTAAAGTCCAGCTCATCATATCCCATAACGACGATTTGAGTTTTATCTACATCATCCAATTCAGAAATCACATGCTTGGCCGTTAGTGCAAAGTACCTATTGCCTTCCTTACGGATAATCACTCCACTAGCTCCAGCTGAAACTGCTATGGAACTGCTGTTTTCACCATTACTATATTTAAGTTGAACAATCTTAATATTCGCTGAAAGTGCATTACTCTCGACATTCTCTATAAATTCTCTATTAATCGCTTGATTGTAGAATGACTTAATTGATGGAAGGAAAATAGAAATGATTATAATGGAAACGAGTATCATTATAATTGTTATTTTTTGCTTAGTTTTCATATACATCCCTTCCTAAATAGTGATGTCTCTTTGTACTTTATATATAACAATACGTCTCTTACTTTACAAAATATTGGTACAATGATGCATATACTTCATTAAAGGCTCCATTGATTTATTAAAGTCCCCCTATTATAGCTCCCAAATTCACTGTTATAATAAATAATTTAATAACTCATTATACCATAATTTACATAGTATCATAAAACCAAAATTCCTCTGCTATTATAAACACTTAGATACATATCACTATGCCTATACTTATTTTCGCTAAAAAGTGCACACCCTACCCTAAAAATGCACACCCCTACCTTCAAAATCCATATGGGTGTGCATGTCCAACATAAAAATCTATAGATTTAATCTCTAAACCTTAAAGATCCCTACTCTAAAATCTCCAAAAAACAATGAAAACCCCTGAATTCAAGGGTTTTCCATTGTATCAAAATTGTTGTTTATGTATAGTGGAGGCGATGGGTGTGGAACCCCTGTCCATTGAACGGATTGAATTGTATAAGTAATCCCTTATCTAAACTGCTTCAGAAAATACTATGCAACTCCTCTGCCTTGGCCACCTGCATGAACGGCTTCAATTGAAGCATGTAAGTATAACAGATTTGTCTGAGCCTTTATATTACAATATCTCTATCGTTTAAATATTATAATATATAGTATTTCTAATGTAATCGGTATTGCTCACTATACTTTTATTTAACAAAATTATTGAATTATTATAATGTGAAGATTTGTTTTTTATATAAATACCCTAGGATTTTTGCAAGTCATTAACCCTGACATAATACAAATACCGTCTGCACCTGCATTAATAGCCTTTTGAGCATTTGCAGGCAAAATACCACCGATAGCATAAACAGGAATATTTACCGAACTACAGACCGATGATAAAAAGCTTAAACCTCTTGGTGGAATGTCTTTTTTACAATCAGTAGCAAATATATGTCCTGCTGTAATATAAGTTGCACCTAAATTAATAGCTTCTATTGCTTCACTTACTGAATGAATAGACACTCCAACTTCATTAAATTCTTTGCATACATCCGGCTTAGATTTTAAGACATGTAAAGGCAGATGAATCTTTTTACAATTAAGTTCACTTGCTACTTTATAATAAGTATGCAATATACACTCTGTATTATTTTTTTTACATATTTTTAATACCTTAGCTGCTAAATCCTTATAATCATTTTCAGATAAATCTTTTTCTCTAAGTACTATACTGACAGACTTAATCACTGTGTTTTTTTCATTCAATGTACATATGTCTTGTATCTGTGCTAAAAAGTCATTATTGCAAAGATGACGATTGGTAATTGCCAACATTTTATACATATATATAATCACTCATAACCGCTTGAAGACCATGACTTGCAATTACATCAGATATTTCTGATACTGTACGTGGGTCCGAAATCTCAAATTGTTCATCACCTTTAGCCTCTTCTTTATCACTATGACCGCCTATTCCAACTGAAACTCCAGCTGAAATTTTAGTTGCTGCAAGTCCAATTACATTATCACGAAAATCAGCACGTTCACGAGTTGATATAGTAATGTTTGCAAAAGGAATAAATATTCTATATGCAGTAATTATCTGTAGAAGCTGCTTCTCATGTACATCTTTTGAATTAATCTTATCATTATTGATTATTGGACGTAACCTTGGACATGAAAGAGCAATTTCAGCATGTGGATACTTACGTTGAAGAAGGTATGCATGAAGTCCTGTTGCAAAAGCATCCTTGCGAAAATCATCCAATCCGAGCAGTGCAGCAAATCCAACACCTCTCATCCCACCTTTTAATGCTCTTTCCTGTGCGTTAAAACGATAAGGGAAAACACGTTTGTGTCCCTCTAAATGTAATGTTTCATATTTATCTGAATTATAAGTTTCCTGGAATACAGTAACAAAATCTGCACCACATTTATGTACGTATGCATATTCATCTGAGTTCATTGGATATACTTCAAGACCAATTACCTTAAAATATTTTCTAGCTATTTTGCAGGCTTCACCAATATAAGAAACATCAGACATACTACGACTTTCACCAGTAAGAATTAATATTTCTTGTAGTCCAGTTTTAGCAATACATTGCATTTCTTTTTCTATTTCCTCTGCATTAAGTCTCGCACGCTTAATTTTATTATAGCAGTTAAAACCACAATAAATACAATAGTTTTCACAGTAATTAGCAATATAAAGTGGAGTGAACATATAAACTGAATTACCAAAATGCTTATGTGTTTCTAATTTAGCACGTTTAGCCATGTCCTCAAGAAAAGGAAACGCTGCAGGCGATAATAAAGCTGCAAAATCTTCAATATCTAATACGTCTTTCTTAAGAGCCATAAGCACATCACGATCTGTATATTTTTCAGAATCATATGCTTCCATTTTTGAGATAACCTGACCCATAACATTGGATTCAATCACCTCCATACCTTCCATATATTTCATATGATCAACACGTTGTTCCATTCAAATCCCCTCCTTACTCTTTAATAAATCCAGTTAATGGTGATGAAGCTGAAGCACCGTTATAAAGTACACTACCAAGCCCTGAAAGATATGCGCCTCTTCCTGCTTCTATCGCCTTCTTAAAAGCATCCGCCATAGCTGGAATATTACCTGCTGTAGCAATTGCAGTATTAACCATAATAGCAGCAACTCCCATTTCCATAGCTTCACAAGCCTGGGAAGGTCGTCCAATTCCTGCATCTACAATAATTGGAAGTTCAATTTCATCAACTAAAATTTTAATAAAATCACGTGTACTTAATCCTTTGTTTGATCCAATAGGTGCAGCAAGTGGCATAATAGCGGCAGCTCCTGCATTTACCATATCTCTTGCAACATTTAGATCTGGATACATATAAGGCATTACTATAAATCCTTCTTTTGCAAGAATTTCAGTAGCTTTTAATGTTTCATAATTATCTGGAAGCAGATATTTTGAATCACGAATAACTTCAATTTTAACAAAATCTCCACATCCAATTTCACGAGCTAGACGTGCAATACGAACTGCTTCTTCAGCATTACGAGCCCCTGATGTATTTGGAAGTAATGTAACATTTTTAGGTATATAATCTAAAATATTAGCAATACCACCCAAATTAGCACGACGTAATGCCAAAGTAATGATCTGAGCACCAGCATTTTCAACAGCTGCCTTTATTAGATCAAGTGAATATTTACCAGATCCTAATATAAATCGTGAACTAAATTCATGTTTACCTATAATAAGTTTGTCAGTATTATTTCCCATGTTTTCTTCTCCCTTATTTTCTTACTGTTTAATTTATATTTCTTCTATCCCGAGTATTAATCTTAGAACCATATTTGACTGATGACCTGCGCAAATAGATACCCGTGGAGCCATTAGACCTCGCCCTACCATAGCGCCATTTTTCCCATCGCCACACAAATAAAAATTATCTGCTATTTTTTTTGTGATTATTGTATTACTGCTTTCATACCCTCCCATTCCTGAAGCTGCTACAATCTTCTTTAGTGGATAACATTCAAGAATAGTATTTACAAGTAGAGCCTTAGCTTCTGGATTATCAAAAGCTTCACAAATAATGTCATCATTTTTAAATAATGCTTGAACATTTTCTTCAGTAACTAAAGCAGTATCAATAGTTACTTTAATAAATGGATTTATTTCTTCAATTTCATTTTTTAATGATTCTGTTTTATATAGTCCAAGATGTTTAATTTTATATTGCTGACGATTTAAGTTGCTGGGTTCTACGATATCAAAATCAATTAAATGTAAATGACCTACTCCTGTTCTTGCTAAACTTACTGCTATATTAGAGCCAAGACCTCCAAGACCAGCAATTGCCACCTTGGAAGCTTTAACTTTTTCAAATACATGCGGAGTATGTCTTGCGCACATCAAGCTTTCGAATTCATCTTGTGATGGCATTTTACCTTTATCAATAAAGTTTACTTCATCATTTTCACTAAGCTTATAGTCATCAAAGGTTTGAAATCCATTTAAAATAGTTATTATATTTTTTTCATAATCATAATGCTCTGTGCGTAGATCATGAAGAGTTAAACAATTAGTTGTTACTGGTTTACCATTAATCTTTATATTCAAATCAGCCGCCTCCTACAAAACTTACAACTTCAATAACATCACCATCAGTTAATATTTTTTCTTCATATTGAGTTTTTGGCACAATAGAACCGTTACATTCAACTGCAACAAAAGAAATTGTATAACCTTCTCGTACTAGATAATCAGATAACCTCAAATTATCCACATTGCTTATTTCATTACCATTTACGTATACCATAATTCCACCCCCTAAAATTTGGATACAACAAAAAGGTCACACGAAGACATACACCCGTGGTGGTGTACCCCTTCGTGTGACCTTAGTCATCACTCTTTTCACATTGTACCAACATAATTATATAATGTCAATATGGTTTTATGCTCCCTCTGTAATACTTAAAAAATAGTTAAGAATTCTCATATGTCGTTATATATTTTTATATTCCTCAAATAATTGTAAACCAAATTTAAAATGTGGGTTGACATTTCATAGAATTAATTTTATACTAAATTGAAATTTATTTTTAAAATTATGGGGGTAAACTGTATGGAAAAACTAGCTAAAGAAATTATTACTGGAAAACGTTTAAAAAGAAATGATAATTTAGAATTTTTATTAACTGTAAATTTAAAAGAACTTTGTGCAGGAGCTAATTTCATTCGCGAAAAATTATGTGGAAAAAAAGTAGATCTTTGTACAATTATTAATGGACGTAGCGGAAAATGTAGTGAAAACTGTAAATTCTGTGCTCAGTCTGCTCATCATAATACAAGAATTGAAGAATATGCTTTTTTAAAACCAGATGTAATATTAGAAGATTGTAAAAAAAATGAGGCAAATGGTGTACATCGCTACTCTATTGTTACAGCTGGAAGATCCTTAACTGGCACCGATTTTGATAAAGCAATAGAAGCCTATAAAAAAATGCATGAAGAATGTAAAATTAACTTGTGTGCATCCCATGGTTTTTTGACAGAAGAAGAATTTATACGCTTAAAGGAAGCTGGCGTTACAATGTATCATGAAAATATTGAAACTTCTAAAAAAAACTTTCATAATATCTGCACTACACATTCATATGAAGACAAAATCAAAGAAATTAAACTTGCTCAGAAGGTAGGACTTAATGTTTGTTCAGGTGGAATTATAGGAATGGGCGAAACATGGGAAGATAGAATTGATATGGCTATTAGTTTATCAGAACTTGGAATTATGTCAATTCCAATCAATGTATTAATGCCAATAAAAGGTACTCCATTTGGCAATTTAGAAAGAATTTCTGAAGAAGATATTTTAAGGACAATAGCAATTTTTCGTTACTTAAATCCAACTGCTTTTATTCGTATGGCAGCTGGCAGAAATTATTTTGCAGATGGAGGCTCAAAAATCTTCCTATCTGGTGCCAATGCAACAATTACTGGTGATATGTTAACTACTATAGGAAATAATACTGAGCAAGATAAAATTATGTTTACAACGCTTGGTTTTGATATTCAAAAATAAAAGGAGAATGAAGTTATGGAAAACACAAAGAAAATTAATATTCATCAATTAACATTGATTGGGGTTATGGCGGCGGTTACTTGTATATTAGGGCCACTATCACTGCCAATTGGAATAGTACCAATTTCATTAACTAATCTTGCAATTTATTTTTCAGTATATGTACTAGGACAAAAAAGAGGAACCCTTAGTTATATAGTTTATCTTTTCATAGGCCTTATAGGGCTACCAGTCTTTTCAGGATTTTCTGGAGGATTTACTAAATTATTTGGACCAACAGGTGGTTATCTAATTGGATTTATTTTTATGGCATTTATTAGTGGTATTTTCATTGACAAATTTTCAAACAAAATTTATATGTGCTTCTTAGGAATGATACTAGGTACAATTGTTGCATATATATTTGGAACAGCATGGCTAGCCTATCAGGCAAATCTAACATTTAATGCAACCTTAGCAATTGGAGTTCTTCCATTTATTCCTGGAGACGTAGCAAAAATGGTAATTGCATCATTGATTGGACCTCAAATTAAAAAGAGGCTTATAAGTGCTCGATTATATTAATAAATAAATCCGAGACAGGGATTATATTATATTTCTCCAAGTAAAAAGCGTGGTTACAAGTATCACACTATGCTCTATTTACTTTATAATGCAAAAAATCCCCGACTAATTTATTAATTAGTCGAGGGTTTTACTGGTGTAGGCGAGGGGTGTCGAACCCCTATCCGAAAGCCATAACACCTAGGCATTTACTATTATAAATTTTAATTAGCGCCAATTCCCTTTGCTTTTAATTTTTCAAGCATATCAGTAGTCATTTTTGCTAAATTGTATTCAGCTTTAAATCCCCACTCATTTTTAGCACAACTTGAATCCATTGAATTTGGCCATGAATTAGCAATACCTTGTCTTACTGGATCTACCTTATAACTCATTTCAAATTCTGGCATATGCTTTTTAATTTCGGTAGCTATTTCTTCAGGTTCAAAACTCATAGCTGCAATATTAAATGCATTTCTATGTTTTAATTTTGATTCATCAGCTTCTAATAAGTTAATTATTGCATTTATTGCATCTGGCATGTACATCATATCCATTTTTGTTCCTTTATCAATAAATGAAGTATATTTACCTGACTTTAATGCCTCATAATATATATCAACAGCATAATCAGTTGTTCCCCCACCTGGAAGAACTTTATAAGAAATTAAACCTGGAAAACGTACTCCTCTTGTATCAACTCCAAACTTAGTATGGTAATAATTACATAATAGTTCTCCAGCAACTTTATTTACACCATACATAGTTGTTGGTCTTTGAATTGTATCTTGTGGAGTATTATCTTTAGGAGTAGATGGACCAAACGCACCTATAGAACTTGGTGTAAAAAACTTGCATTTCATTTCTCTAGCAACTTCTAAAGCATTTACAAGTCCACCCATGTTTATATTCCAAGCGAGCAGTGGTTTTGCTTCAGCTGTTGCTGATAATAGAGCCGCTAAATGAACTAATGTATCTATTTCATATTTTTTAGCAAGGTAAAGCATAGCTTTATGATCAGTTACATCTAGTAATTCAAAAGGTCCTGAAGTAACTACTACACTATCCTCTAGCCTTCTTAAATCTGTAGCTATTACATTCTCACTGCCATAAACTTCTCTCATTTTCATTACGAGTTCTGAACCTATTTGTCCTAAGGCTCCTGTTACTAATATCTTTTTCATTATATTCCCTCCAAATTTAGCCAAATAGCATATACTTTTGTAAACGTTTATGATTTATATGTATAACACCTAGTTATTAGGTGCTATACTCAACTATATTTTTATTTTATTAACTGCATTTCTTTACCAACGCTTTCATAAATCGCTAGTGCATTGTCTAACATTTCTTTTGTATGTGCTGCTGTAGGCATATTTCTTACTCTTCCAGCACCTTTTGTAACAGTTGGGAATACTATTGATTTTGCGTATACCCCTTGTTCAAAAAGTTTTTTACTAAACTCCTGAGTTTTAAGTTCATCTCCTATTATGCATGGAGTAATTGGAGTTTCACTATTTCCAATGTTAAACCCAAGCTCTTTTAATCCCTTCTTTAAATAATTTGCATTCACCCAAAGTTTATCATGTAGTTCAGTGCTTTCTGTAAGAATGTTAATAGCTTCAATAGCAGCTCCTGCTGCTCCTGGAGTTAATGATGTTGAAAATAAGAAAGGTCTTGCCCTAACCATGAGCCAATCAATCAAGTCTCTTGTTCCAGCTACATATCCGCCTACAACTCCAATAGCTTTTGATAATGTACCAATTTGGAAATCTATTTTATCAGACAGTCCAAAGTGATGTACAGTACCAGTACCTTTTCCCATTACTCCTGAACCGTGAGCATCATCTACATATGTTATTAAGTCGAACTCTTCTGCAATCTTAACAATTTCCGGTAACTTAGCCACGTCGCCATCCATTGAGAATACACCATCAGTAATAACCATGATTTTTTCATATAAACCTGATTCTACTGCTTCTTTTGCTTTATTTCTTAAATCTACCATATCAGAATGTTCTACTCTTATTATTTTCGCACCGGATAATCTACACCCATCAATTATTGATGCATGATTTAGGGAATCTGAAAGAATAGCATCTTTTTTATTCATTACTGCTGAAATTGCTCCCATATTGCAATTGAATCCTGACTGGAAAGCAATAGCTGCCTGCGTATGTTTAAATTCAGCAAGTTTCTGTTCCAATTTAGTATGAATATCTAAAGTACCATTTATTGTTCTAACGGCACCTGCTCCTGAACCATATTTCTTAGTTGCTTCAATCGTAGCTTCAATCATTCTAGAATTAGTAGCAAGACCTAAGTAATTATTTGAAGATAAATTGATTAATTCTTTATCCCCAATAGTAATAATAGGTCCATTTGAACTTTTTAGTACATTTATTACATTATACAAACCTTTACTTTTCAAATCCTGTAAATTTTCTGCGAGAAAATCGTGTAAAGCTTTACTTCCCATAATGAAAACCTCCATTTAATTTATTTATTTTAGACGCTTGAGGCATTCCGCAAGCGATGATTCTCCTAACTTTTTAATCCCCAAACCTATTCAAATTATTGAGAATTATAGAAACAAAACAATATACTACATAAATAGTATAATATATTGTACCTTTGTTTATTTTATCATACCATATGTGTAATATATTATACAAGGGATTGTTAAAAAAAGTGTAATCATTTACACTTAATCTACAATTATAATCCCTCGAACCTGTGTAAAATATTGAGAATTTCATAGAACTATGATAAAATAAAATATGCATGTGTGAAATATATTATATAACCAAAAGGAGCAAACTTTGGATAATATCAATTTAATTATAGGGAATAATCTTAATACATATCGTAAAAAAAGAGGCTATAGTCTGGATAAAGTCGCCGAAATGACTGGCGTTAGCAAAGGTATGCTTGGACAAATTGAAAGGGGAGAAACCAACCCATCCATCTCAACACTGTGGAAAATTGCAAATGGTCTTCATATTTCTTCTACTTTCTTACTCGAAGCGGAACCTAATGACTTAGTCATAGTTAAGAAGAAAGATATCGTACCTATTACTGAAGGTAATGATAAGTTTAGTGTTTTTCCTACTTTCGCCTTCGATTCTAACAAAAAATTCGAAGTACTAGTAGTAGATCTTGACGTTGGATGTATACATCGTTCTGAACCTCATGAAAATAGTACTGAAGAATATCTATATGTGAGCAAAGGGGAATTTCAATTAACCATTCAAGGTAATAGTTATAATCTCAGCGAAGGGGATTCAATAAAGTTTCTTGCCGATAAAGCTCATGAGTACAGAAACAACTCTAAAGAGTTATCCCGCCTGCATATTGTTATTTATTATAATAACTCTCTCTGATTATAATATTTTTAATACTAAATACAAAAAATGGGACTGCTACAAAACTAACTGAATAAGTTAGTTTCGTAGCACTTTTTTATTCTATAAAAAAGCCATAAGAAAATTCTTATTGCTTTATAATAAATTACAATTATGCTATAGTTTTTTGTACATTAATTACTTCCCGCTAAGTAAGAATTTGTCAATAGAATATGCACCTTTTATTTGTGCTGTAAGAGCGATTGCTTCTTTTTATGGACCCCCAAATAGATTTAAAGCCACTGGAAGATTTGTATATAAGCCTTTACCTGAAAGAAGTATCATAAACTTGGTTGAGTACGTGGACAATAGCCCTGGAGAAGATAATTGTTTTATTAGACCATATTCTTTGGGTGGTGCAATAAAAGAATTACCTAGTAATTATTCAGTTTATTACTATAGAAATGTTCAATATATTATTGGTATAACAGCCGATTGAGAAAAGGATGCCAATCCAAAAATCTATAATACTAGTTCGCTCTACTATAAAGGGAAGGCTTTTGTTCAAATACATCAATGATATTGGCTAAATGTCCATAAACCATTACTCTATCGTTTTTCATAATCACTTCATCCTTTGAAATATCTCCCATTAACAAATCATCTCTTTTAATATTTAGAACTCTTATTCCATAGTCTTTACTAATTCTTGACTCCAATAAAGTCCTATTATTAAGCTTTTCGGGGACCTCAACAATCTTGATCTCTACAATTACAAATCCATGAAAATTATCAAAAATTAACATCGGATTCGCCTTCTTACTAAAGATTACCTTTGTTGCTATACGCTTTACGATATTATCAAAGGTTACTCTAAAAAATGGTATCTTTCTTATTATTGTAATAAAAGCCAGAAAACTCAAAAGATATAAAATAGAGTGAAATACATTGAAATCTTTATTTTTTGAAAAAGATATAACCATGTTGACCAAAAGTGAAACTATGGCCACATTGAAGATATTACCGAAAAGCATAATTGTAATAGCAATTTTTCTCCTTTTTCGAGAAGAAACAATTATTTCACTTTCGGTTGTTGTGAAACCACAATTTGTAAGCAGTGAAATAACTTGAAATTTAGCCCTGGTATTAGACACTCCTGTAAGCATAAGAATCACTGTAAATATTTCAATAATGGTAATATATAAGATAACTAGAAATAATAATATTAATAAAGCTAGATTAATAGACATCTTTTCATCCCCTCATAATAAACTAAAAAACATAAAATTATACTACATCAACATAAAAAATAGTACCGGATACAACATTTACAGATCCTATAACAGCGATAAGATCATAACTAATGTTTTGTACTAGTCCCAGACTGGGCATCATTAAGCCTCCAACGAACCTGGCCCTCCATCCAGTTTTGACCATATCTTCATTAATGCAGTTGAACTTTTCAAGTGCTAAAGCTTCACCGTTAAAACGATGTATGCTTTGTTATTTTCTAAACCTCCATTCAAAATTGTTTAATAGCTTTTACAACTTACATAATAATACAATATATATGTAAACGGAGTATAAACTCAAAACTTGCCAATCCGTTATTTGATTTCCTTTTGAATAACATCTATTAATTTCTTACAAGGAATAACCTTTATATTCTTAAATTTAACCCCTGCTTTTAAACAATTCATCGGTATATATGCCTTTTTAAAACCCATTCTATCTACTTCTTTTAGTCTTTGTTCTAATGATGGTACTTTTTTCAACTCACCAGTAAGACCAAGCTCTCCTATAAAAACTGTATCCGTAGATATTCCATGGTTTAATGCGGAGGATGCAATACTCATCACTACAGCAAGATTTACTGATGTTTCAGTTAACTTAAGACCACCTGTTGCTTTTATAATAACATTTTTATCATAAAGTCCTACTCCTCCCCTTTCCTCAAGAATTGAGATAAGAGTCCCTAGCTGTTCCTTCCTTGCAAAACACTCACTTAGTCTACTTGGATAAGGAGTAAAAGATTTAGATACAAGACTCTCTACCTCTACTACAATTGGTCGTGTACCATCCTTAATAACGGCTAAAGCACTCCCTGGAACTAACTCTTCCCTTTTGGTCATAAAAAACTCTGACGGGTCGGCTATTTCTTCCATCCCTATTTCTGACATGCGGAATAAACCACTCTCAGAAGTGTCACCATATCTATTCTTTTTGCTAATTAAATGTTTCAGTTCTTCTCCATCTTCTCCCTCTATGTACAATACGGTATCCACTAAATGCTCTAATATTCGCGGACCCGCCATCTCATCAGCCTTTGTCATTTGGCCAACGAGAAATACAGCTCTTGGTCTATCTGGATTCTTTGCTTTATCCTTTAAAGCTGTGGCACATTCAATTACTTGAGTAGGAGATCCCGCTCTTGAGCCTGAGTACTCTTCTAAAGTAAATGTTTGAATACTGTCAAGTATTATTAAGTCTGCATCAACTGTTTCTATATGTTGTAATATCTGATCTAACTTAGTATCAGAAACTACCCAGAAATTATCAGCTATTTCTTTTACCGTACGGTCAGCTCTATTTTTAATTTGACTATTACTTTCTTCTCCAGATGCATATAAAATTTTATACCCTTTTAAAGATAGAGCATTTGCGAGTTGCAGCAAAAGGGTTGACTTGCCCATGCCAGGAGGTGCTGAAATTATGCTTATACTATCTCTAACTATTCCGCCACCCATAACTCTATCAAATTCTGAAACTCCTGTAACTATCCTGTCGCTGTTAGATTGTACAATCGCTCTTAGTTTTGTTGGGTTAGTTGTTATTGCCATTCTACTTGAGTTAGATTTAATAGAGCTTGCCTTAACTATTTTTTCTTCATATGTATTCCAGGCACCACAATCGTTACATTTCCCCATCCATTTTGGTGACTCTGACCCACATTCTTTACAAATATAAACTTTTTTATCTTTAGCCAATTAAATACATCTCCTTATTATCGTCATCATCTATACAATCATTTATTTTATTATAATATATTTATTTAGATATATTATTTTCTCATTAATTTAGATCAATATGACCAAGTATCTCCTTAGTTTGGGCATTGCTCTAAAAGTAATAAAATAACTTTATTAGTACAATTATAGCAACAAATCATTTTTACAGTCAACACCTTGAAATACAGAAATGATTATC
>Ga0209123_1000768_pt1 | contig 37327 bp, 35 predicted proteins | sample BarGraIncu00431A_FD_184500 | JGI IMG/M metagenome (GOLD analysis project Ga0209123, IMG submission 184500) | Arctic peat soil microbial communities from Barrow, Alaska, USA - Barrow Graham LP Incubations 004-31A (SPAdes) (version 2) | ecosystem: Environmental > Terrestrial > Soil > Wetlands >... | reverse complement strand
TACATACTTTTTAGTCTTACGACTAAAATATTACTTTTTTCTAAAGTAATTAACTGGTTAAAATAAAATATTATTTCATTTCTTTACCTATTTCTCTGTTTAATTTTCAAAGACCAATTTGCTTTGCCATCAAGTGACGACTTCTACTATTTTACTAGGTATTTCTTGTTTTGTCAATTACTTTTTATAATTTATTTTCATATGAACTATTAAATTGTAATTAACATCTAATTTGCCAAGCCACTCGTTCGTGACGACAAAAAGTATTTTATCATATAAATAAATTCATAATTTCATAACATAGACTCTCTCAGTAAATTATCTTCATATTCCTACATATATATCTATATAATTCAATATTCCGCATTCCGATACACATGGCTAAATATTATCAACTAATTTTATCTAACAAATAAAATCTACATAACTCTACCCAGTATCAGCACATCTACCATTCCTGCAATTTATCTAAAACAAAAATCTAGCATTTTTTATCCTGCTAGATTTAACATCATATTCTTGTTATCCATTCTATCAAGGTGTAAGTACACCTTTACCATTGATTTAAAACATCTATTACATAATTAATATCTTCCTCACTCATCCCATACCATATTGGTAAACTTAATACAGTCCTTGAAATTTCTTCGGCTATTGGAAAATCCCCCAGCTTATAACCTAAATCCTTATAAGCCTGTTGAAGATGCAGTGGTATTGGATAATGAATTAACGTTCCTATTCCTTTATCTTTTAAATGCTGTTCTAATTCGGTTCTGCACTCTGTCCTCACAGGAAATACATGCCATATCGAATCCTTAACTAAGTTTACATCTGGAATAATTAATTTACTATTATTTATTCTTTCAATATACAACTTTGCGGTTCTTTGTCTATCAGTATTCCATTTATAAAGATTCCTTAGCTTTACTATTAAGAACTCCGCTTGTATTTCATCTAGTCTTGAATTGACTCCTTTATACTCGTTGCAATATTTAATGATTGAACCATAGTTTCTTAACGCTCTAACCTTTTGTGCCAAAATAATGTCATTAGTGAGAATAGCTCCACCATCACCTAATGCCCCCAGATTTTTCCCTGGATAAAAACTAAACCCAGCTGCATCACCAATACTTCCTATTTTTTCACCCTTATACATAGCTCCATGAGCTTGCGCTGCATCTTCTATAAATTTCAAATTATATTTTTTACACAACTCTCTCACTTTATCAGCTTCTACAGGTCTACCATATAAATGAACAGCAATAATTGCTTTTGTTCTTTTGGTAATAGCCCCTTCAATTTTATTTACATCTATATTAAATGTTTTAATGTCAGGTTCCACTAAAACCACCTTGGCTCCGACACTAGAAACTGCTAAGGCAGTAGCTATATAAGTATTAGATGGTACAATTACTTCATCACCCTCGCCTATATCATAACCCCTTAAAATAAGGCAAAGCGCATCTAATCCATTACCACAACTTATACAATAATCAGTATTACAATACTTTGAAAAATCTTTTTCAAAATTCTCTACGCTTTGGCCTAAAATAAACCAATTTTTATCATATACTCTTTTAAAAGCCTCTATAATCTCATCTCTTATTTCACTATGCATTGGTTCAAAATTTATAAATGGTACCTCCACCCTAATCACTCCCTAATATCTTTTGACTGCTTCTTCCATATAAAAGTCCATATTCCTTATATAATCACTTTCACTATAATAGTCTGATGCGAGTACTAAAAGAACAGCTCCCTCACTAAAATCATACATTTCTCTCCAAATATATGGTCCAATATACAAGCCAACTGATGCATCTTCTAATATAAATTCACTCTCTTCTTTTGGGTTTTTTACCTTTATTTTTACAGAACCATTAAGACATATGAGCACTTGATGAAGTTTTCTATGTGCATGGAAACCTCTTTCAATCCCTTTAGGTACTTTTGTAATATAATATATACGCTTTATATCAAAAGGAACATCCACCATTTCCTCTATAGGTGTTAAATCACCATATTTACTATTTATATTTACAAATTTAAGCAATGAACAATTATACATGTTGCCACTCCTAAATATTAGTGTTTAAAATTCTCTAAAAATTTCTTTAAATAGTCTTCTTCTAATTCAAAGCTATTCTGATAATAAACCGTACTTGTATTATAATGCATTCTCGAATCTAAATAATAACACTGTTGTCCTAATACACCAGCTATATTTGAATAGCAGGTAAGTTTTATTTCTTTAGGCAATATACATATAATTTTTGCATTTTTATTAGCAAATAAAATATTTGTAAATCCAGCGCCACTTGCGCCAGCTATGAATTCAGCTTCGGAAAAAGTTTTTAATTGATCTTGAAAGGACATTTCTTCTGGGTATATTACCTCATACCCATATTCTTTAAAAATTTGTTCGGTTTTATTTTGATTCATTAATCTAATAAGACTACAATTCTTTCTGGACATAAATAATTTTCTAGAGATATTACTATTAATGGCTAACTTATCATGAAGTAGATTCACAGCTACCTCATTTATTATATAATCATCATATCTTATCAATACATCTTTTTTAAAATTCATAGGTGAAATAATTAGGTCTGATAAATATATTAATTTTTTAACATTATAACAATACCCTTGTTTTAAATAAACAATTTCCCTTCCTTGTGAATTTAACATATCTAATTCATCTTTAAAAGATTGAATTCTAAGGCATCTTTCATCTACTAATATTGAAACTTTATTGTATTCTCCTATTTCATTAATTAAACATAATTTAGACAATGATTCCAAATTAAAATGGAAATAATTAAAAGAAGCATTTGCTATAAGCATTATTCCTTCTTCAATTATCTCATTCGAATTGTTATAGCAAACTGAAGTAACATTCCTATCCACAGAAAGTGCATTACCACATGTTAGTTCAAATCTATTTTCATCATCCATCATTGGCAAATCATAAATACAATTATCATTTTCATCAAAAATTATACTATTTCCACCAATCAAGTTTACATTATATAATTCAGCTATATAAGTTTCCGGATACTTAACATATATATAATTATTAGCTTCAGGATTATCTCTGTAATCCGGTATATAAATTTTCTGAGAATATTCCTTTTGTTGAATGGCATATTTGAAATTATGAGTATTACAATATTCTTTACATGAAATATTCTTTAATCTCTTTTCAATGTTCATTTGGTGCTTCCTCCTTTTTCAATATACAATAATATTAAGTAGTTTAATTTAACCATTTATTATAAACTCTCACTTATTATCCATTGCTCATACCCCATCTTTTCCCAAGGCATTCCTCTAGAAAAAGTATATTTCCAGGGATAAACTTGCTCACCTGTCTGCTTATTTTTTATATCTTGTATTGGAAACGCCCTCTTTGCTGGATTGCCAACTGCCAGTGTTTCTCTTTCTACATTTTTACTTACTACACTTCCTGCTCCAACTAATGAATCCTCCCCTATATTTACTCCAGGTAAAATTATGCTCCCAGCAGCAATTGATGCATAAGCTTCTACAGTAACTCCTAACAATGTTTTAGACGGGGGTGTAGGGTCATTAGTTAATATAACATGTGGAAAAATCCACGCATAATCTTTTATTATACTTTTCTCTCCCACAAATACGTTACTATGCAGGCTAACATAATTTCCTATGATACAATCTTCTTGTATATCAGACAAACTTCCAACTCTAACGTTATTTCCTATCATAGACCTTTCTCTTATAGTAACCCTATGTCCCGTTTGAAAATTATTTCCTATAGTTGTTTCACCATAAATAATTGTGTCGCTCCTAATTAATGCATTTTCTCCAACCACTAAAGGATGAATCTTATTTATTCTATCAGAATAAAAATCCATTAAATACTCTCCAAGAATACATCTAACGCCAATATAACTCCCCTTTTTTATATGAACATTGTCTCTTAGTATTACTCCGTAATCTATATAACAATTATCTTCTACTATTACATTATCACCAATGATTACATTATCTTTGATGGTAACACTATCTGAAATTATACAATTATTCATTCAATTACCCCTTTTAATAAACATAAGCTTTGTTTGAAAATTCATTTTATTAAAGCTTAAAATTGGATATATACTAATTTATGAAAATTGTTTTAAAAACTTCCTTAGATATTCTTCATTTAATTTAAAATTATTCTGATAATATCTGAATGGTGTTTCTTTAGAAAGTTCTGCATCTAAAAAATAATACTGTTGTCCGAGTATTCCAGCAAGATTTGAAAACCAAGGCCATTCTATCTCTTTAGGTTGTATGCATATGACTTTTGCATTTTTGTTTGTAAATATAATGTTTGTAAATCCAGAACCATATACCCCTGCTAAAAATTCAGCTTCAGAAAATATTTTTAATTGATCAGCAAAGGACATTACTTCTGGAAAAATGATTTCATATCCATTCTCTACAAAAATTTGTTCAACTATGTCTTGATTTTCTAATCTAGGGTTCCACGTATTTCTCCTAGAGATAAATATTTTTCTGAATATATTACTTTTAATTGATAAATTTTCATTTAATAATTTGATACCTATATCATTGATCACACAATCTTTATTTTTCAACAAATAACCTTCTTTAATCTGAAAAGGATAAATCCCTAAATCTGAAATATATATTAATTTTTTTATGTTATAAACATACCCTTTTTTTATTGAAATAATTTTCCTGCCCTTTTTATTTAGCATTTCTAACTCTTCCAGAAACTGCTGTGTTGTAAGACAAATTTCATCTATCAATATTGGAACATTATTGTATTCATTTATTGAATTAATAAGACATAATTTAGATAACACTTCGGTATGAAAATGAGAAAAATTATATGAGCAACATGCTATAAGCATTATTCCTTCATCAATGGTTTCAATTGGTTCATTATAGTTAATACAAGTAACATTTTTATCTACATATACTGTATTATTACATTTTAAATCAAATTTATTTTCATTATCCATAAGTGGTAGATCGTAAATACAATAATTATTATCATCAAAAATTATATAATTGGCACCAATTATATTAACATTATTTAATTCAGCTATATAAATTGCAGGATACATAACTTCTATATAATTATTAGCTTCAGGATTTTCTCCGTAATCTTGCAAATAAATTTTCTGAGATTGTTCCTTTTTTTGCAACGAATATTTAAAATTATGAATATTACAATATTCCTTACATGAAATGTTTTTTAATTTTTTCTCAATACTCACAAATAAATCCCCCTTTTTACCTTAAAAATGTTTAATATTATTAATTCTCTTCTACTTGTAGATAACATCTTTGATTATATTTAAATAAGGTAATATTTCTTTTTCTTTAACTAATGCTAAATCATCATTATAAATTTTATCAGTTTTAGCATCTCCATTTTGCGAGATACCTCCCTTTCTGTATTTAACAATATAATGTGACAAAAACCCAATACTACATCCGTTTCTTGATAAGTATAACCATCTTGGATAATCCTCTAGCAACTTATATTCCTCATCATACATACCATATCTATTTATAAGTTCTCTTTTGTAAGACATACCCGGCGCAGGTATAAAATTACCAGCACACAACAGTCTATAACAATCAATAGGATTCCCGTGGATATGCTTAATATAATGCCATGTAGGCGTAGTTAATAAGCATTCCTTTAATTGTTCATCAAACTGAGCCACATATCCGGCTAATACGAGATAATTTGATTCTAAAAAATATTTTACAATATTACTTATAACTTCACCATCAAAGAGTACATCATCACAGGCAAGGTTAATAAAATAATTACCAGTAGCTAAACTAATTGCATTATTTAGATTCTTAACTGTCCCTAAATTGTTTGTGTTTTGATTTATTACATAATTAACTATATTTTCTTTTTTATTTTCCATTATAAATTGTTCTATTTCAGCTTTCTTAAAATCACTAGAAAAGTCATCACTTATAATAATTTCAATATACTGATAATTTTGCCGTAAAATTGAATTTAGACAATCATTCATATATTTTAAATTATTATAGGATAGCACCAGTACACTGACTAAATTACTAGTTTCCATAAATCAACCTCCTATCCCATTCATTATTTTCTTATTCATTACCACTAATTCCTTTTGTAGCTTTATTTATGTTATCACTTAAGATATTCCCTCTAAAGTTAATCATTTTCGTTTAAAAAAGAATCTATCTTCTGACAAAGTTTTATCCATTCAAAATGCTCTTTTGTGTAAATTTGAATGTCCCTACATACTGCTTCCAGTCTTTCTTCATTGGAACAAACTGTTATAAACTCATTTGCAAGTGAGACATAATCATTTATAGGAGTTATACTGCCATATTTTTTATCATCAGTAATATCCCATGCAGGATCTATATCTGACGAAATTATATAGCAACCTTTGTTAGCAGCCTCTCCAAATACATTTGGAAATCCCTCACACCTTGAAGTAAGGCAGAAAATTTTTGCTTTTCGATACTCTTCCTCAATTAAATTTCTATCGTTAATTCTTCCAGTGAAAATAATTCTATCCTTTAATTCAGGATTAATATCTATAAAATTATCAATAACCACTTGAAAATGTGCCTCTATACTCCCTACGAGTTTTAACTTCCAATCTGTTAGCTTTGTTGACGCTAATTTAAATGCCTCAAGCAAAATCTCCGTAGCTTTTTCATATGTTCCCAATCTTCCTACCGTGATAATTGTATTTTCTTTTTCTTTGTATTCTATATTTCTGCTAATACCAGTGTTATAATATCCATTTGGTATATATTCAACTTTTACTGGCCAGTTTTCATCAAGTATTTTTTTAATATTTCTACATTCCACAGATATTAGAGTAACCTCATTCAATAACTTAGCAGTATCCTGACCAAATACTATTCTCCCTAGCCAGTGTACATTTATGTCAAGTTTTAAATAAACTTTTCCTTTTGGATTAATTGATTTAAATTTTTGTATCATTAGTAAATTAAAATCATAAAATCCTATAAGAAAAAGGACATCTGTATTCTCCAAAACATTATTAATTGAAGCGTCATCAACAATATAATGCATTTCTATGTTTTCCTTTATTACTTCATCGTAATTTTCTTGATTCTTACTACACAAAATGTGACTGTTATAGTTTAAATGCTTATTAAAAATCATAGTAATTACGCCCAAATCTTTACATAATTCTGCATTTACAAAACTGGGCCAGTATAAAGTGAAGTTTTTTTTCATTCTAAGCATCATTCCTTCCCTTGTGCTTAAATCACAAAATTTAATATAAATGATTAGGCTTTAAACTATTACTAAAAATACATTTAGTTATATTTTATTCAAATAGTAAAAAAGTGTACCTGTAATTGTTTTATAAACTCTTCTGAAACTTAGCTACATATTCATAAGATAAGAAATATCCCTTCATATCGGCGCCAACAATACTACAAATATCATTTAATAACTTATCATCTTCTGGTGTTAATTCAGTATAGTAATGAAATACGAATGGATTGATATATCCACACTCATCGAATATTTTGTATATATCTGTTAAAGTAAAAAACTTATTATCACTTCTATCTAAAATTGAATTTTCATTACACATGAACTTCCCATTTAATAACCCTTTTATAACTGAGTGGTGCATTAAGTTAGGAATCGTCGCAATTACATATCCGCCAGGCTTTAAAAATCTTTTTACTTCCTTCAATAATTTCCAAGGGTCTTTACTTTGCTGAAGTCTATTTCCTAGAATTATATAGTCAAAAAAATTTGTCTTATCACTTTTAAAACTCATACTATAATTCTCTTCAAAATCATCAGTCGTGATCTCTATAATTTTCCCACCAAGCCTTGCTAAACATTCATTTGTCTCTATACCATATATCTTAGAATTCGGATACATATATTTTAATTTAAGTAGGTTAGCCCCGAGTCCACAATCAAATTCAAGAATATTTAATCCCCTCTCTTTTGGTTCATCTATACGCTGTATTATGTCAAATTTCAAAATGCTGTTTACGTTAGAATCTAACCCCCACTTGTCCTCGAATTTCTTACGATTTGTAGTTAAAACATTACTAAATTCAGTATAATCTTTATTAAAAGATGAACTGCCAAAGTGATGCACAAAGCTGTCATTACAAAGCATCATCTTATATCCTAAGTCTAAAATTCTCATGCATAAATCATCATCTTCAAAATTCCCTGGTGTAAATCTTTCATCCAAGTATCCAATTTTATTAAGAACATCTCTCTTTATAAGCATGCAAAATGCCACAAGCCTTACCTTTTCCTCCCATTTCTCGGGGTTTGACACATTATTAGCATCAGCAAATTGAATCATATCTTGAACATCTATATAAGGCACACTTACAGACTGATAATTAGAACAGTTATTACTTATAGATGCAACTCCTCCAATTTTATCATCACTGCAAATACATGCTTTAAGATTATCAAGCCACCTTGGAGTAACTATAGTATCATTATTTAATAACAAAATATCATTTTCTTTGCTTGCTGCAGCTATTCCAATATTACATCCCTTTGGAAAACCTACATTTTCATCGTTTAAAATAACTACTATATCCTTCTGATTTTTAAGCCATTCTCTTGTTCCATCAGTAGAATTATTATCCACAACAACTATTTCGTAGGTATTTTCTTTAGTGTATTTCCTTATGCTATCAATGCATTTGTAGTTATAAACAAGATTATTGTAAGTTAAAATTATTATTGAAGTCTTTCTATTTTCAATTGAAGTTTTTCTATTTTCAATCATTCTTTTATCCCTTCCTCTAACACTTAGTGCTACAAATTATGCTTCAATTACATATTATTCTTAGTATTAAAAAGTGTACCTCTTCTATTTATAAATCCATATTTAATGAGTTAAAAACAATCGAAATATATTATTTTACATTTTCTTTTTTATTTATAAATATGTTTCCTATTTATAACCATTGCATATTATATACTGTAGATTTTTTTTAGGAGGTTTTTATGGTAACTATTAGTTTATGTATGATTGTAAAAAATGAGGAAGATGTTTTAGGTAGGTGTCTTGAATGTGTTAAGGATATTGCTGACGAAATAATAATAGTAGATACAGGTTCTACAGATAATACAAAAAAAATCGCACATGAATATACAGACAAAGTATTTGATTTCCAGTGGATTGACGATTTTTCTGCTGCTAGAAATTTCTCTTATTCTAAAGCAAAAATGGATTTTATCCTTTGGTTAGATGCGGATGATATCATAATGGACGAAGATATTAAAAAATTTAAAGAACTTAAGCAAACTTTAACTCTGGATGTGGATAATGTAATGCTAATGTATAACGTAGGTTTTGATGCAAATGGAACAGTAACCCTATCTTATTTTAGAGAACGTTTATCAAAAAGATTAAATAATTCTAAATGGACGGAGCCTGTTCATGAATGCCTAGTAATGGGAGGAAATATTAAAAACATGGATATTTGCATAACACATAGAAAAGAACATCCATCTGTAAAAGGTAGAAATATATCCATCTATAAAAAATTACTTTCAGAGGGAAAAGCTCTAAGTCCAAGAGGGCTTTTCTATTATTCTAGAGAATTATTTCAAAATAATTTTATTGAAGATGCAATAAAATATTTCAATGAATTTTTAGACACAGGAAAAGGCTGGTTAGAAGATAATATTAGTTCCTGTTTTGATCTTTCTAAGTGTTACAACGCTGTTGGTGATAAAAAAAGTATGCTTAAGATATTACTTAGAAGCTTTGAATATGATACTCCAAGGGCTGAGATATGCTGTAATATAGGGACTTGTTATTTCGAATCTTTCGATTATAACAAGGCTATCGTCTGGTATAAGATTGCAGCGGAACTTGATAAGCCAATTAATGGCTGGGGCTTTATATCTCATGATTTTTGGGGTTATATACCCAATATTCAGCTTTCTGTTTGTTATGACAGATTAGGTAATCGAAATGAGTCAATTAAATACAACGACAAGGCTGCAGAATATAAACCAAACTCTCCAGCCGTAATTTCAAATAGAGATTATTATAAAAGAACTGCTGTTTAACTTATTATATTTTAGATAAATCCTAAATATGGAGGCAAAATTTTATGGGAGAACCTGCAATAATTAGTAATAGTCCGCTATCAAAATTCTTCTATGCTTTTGGCAACAATTCTATAATTCTAGAAGATTATAAAATAAGTAATTTTAGTTATACCCATATCGGTACTAACACCTTTATAAAAGATAATTGTTGGCTTAATATCTGTTCATATGAGAATAATAATGCACCTAAAATTGTTATAGAAGATGGGTGTCAAATAGGAAGCCGTTTTACAATTTCTATTGCTAATAAAGGTATTATAGAAAAAAATGTTATAATTGCACCTAACGTATATATCTCAGACTGTAGTCACAATTATGAAAGTATCGGAATTCCAATTATGCATCAAGGAATAACTTCATTAACAAATGAAATAGTAATTGGTGAAAACTCATGGATAGGTGTAAACGCATCAATTGTTGGTGATGTCCATATTGGACGTGGTTGCGTAATTGCTGCTAACAGTTTTGTTACAAAAAACATTCCAGATTACAGCATTGTAGCTGGAAGTCCTGCTACAATAATTAAAATGTATGATACTATCACTGGGCAATGGATTAGAACTCGAAGTGATAGTGAAATAAAGAAAGTTTTAGAGGCTAGAAAAAATAACCCTTTAATCTCAATTTGTATACCAAGCTACAATAGATCTGTCCAATTGGAAAAATGTTTGAATTCTATATATAGTCAAATTGGAAATGATAGCTTATTTGAAGTGTTTGTGTCTAATAATAATTCATCAGACAATTCAGACGATGTACTTAATAAGTTTTCAAATTTATATGATAACTTAACTTATAATAAAAATGAAACTAACATTGGTCCAGATAAAAACATTGCTCTTACTATAGAAAAATCAAAAGGAAGATATTTTATTCTGCATGGTGATGATGATTATTTTAAAGTGAATACAATATATCCACTGTTGGATGTTATTAATAAAAGTAGTGACTCTTCTCTTTTATTTATTAATGTTCTTAGTAATAAAAATGATGTTGTTAAATATAATGGCATTAATGAATTTCTACAAGTGACCTCAATAGGTGCCAGTTTTATTTCTTCCATCATAATAAAAAGAGAACCTTTTAATAAAATTAAAGAACCTTTTAAATTTATTGATACCAGCTTTAATCAATTATATATACAATATAGTATTCTTCTAAATAACCCTACTTTTACTTTAATAAATCGTTCTATTTTTGATTACGAAGGTACTAACCCTTCTGGATATAATTTTGGCCAAAAATTTATAAAGAATTATTTGGATATTTTGTCTTATTTTATAAAATATGGGCTTAATGAAGAACTTATAAATGGAGATAAATTGAAACTATTACAAACAACTTTGCTACCTTGGTATAAACGTATTATCGATAACAAAATTGATATTGATATTGAGCACTTTGAAGATTATTTTGCAGAATACTATAAAGATGAGCCTTATTTTGAGGATACTGTTAAATTATTTAATATTTTAAAGGCGGCTTCTGAGAGTTTATAATTCGTGTGTTTTAGTTTGCTTTATTTCTAAAAATATAAATTAAGGAAGCCCAATGTGGCTTCCTTAAAAAATCGTTATATTCTCAACAATATTATTAAACATAGGTGTAACAAGAAGTCGCTAATTTGCTACTTTTCTAAAACTAGTTAATAAACCTTTAAATCTAATATAGACTTAAGTTCTTCTAGTTTACTGTCAAAGTATGGTTCACTTGAATAATATTCTGTAAATATTTCAATTCCTCCATCTATACTCAATGGTAGTCTACTTTGTATTATCCTACGAATTATTGGAAATGTAATTGCTAGTGAAGCAACTTTATGATATGCTATCTCCCCTTCCGTTAACCCATTATTTCTAAAACTATATAGTATATCCAAATAATTTTTTATGGCTACTTCCATAATATTATATCCAGATGCGCCTGCAGACCCAGTATCTGCCCTACTAATATGTCCACTTAAAATACAGTAGTTTGGATTATTTCGTAACAGTTCAAGTTGGATATATATGTGGTTAAGATTTGAATATAGGAACTTTTCTTTTTGAATAATTTTCTTATAGGCATCATTTTTTATAACCATACCTGAAATCCATCCTCCAGTTCCTGAATCAATTTGATAATTGCTCAAACCCATGCCACGTTTTATATTTAATGAATGCCATCCCGTTGTTATATACATTAAATCACAATCTCTATTAGAATTAACCATATTAATTATCGCACTATAAACCTCTTCATTAAAATAATCATCATCACCGTGTAAATTAATATATTCTCCCTTTGATAGTTCTAATACCTTTTGTATATTTTTTGATACTCCTATATTAGCTGGGTTTTTATAATATACTAAAGTTTTATATTTCTGCTTATATTCATCAATAATAGTACAAGTATTATCTGCTGAATCATTATCACATACTAAAACTTCAATTCTAGGATCATTACCAACTTGAGAGTATATATTCTCAAGGCATTTCCTCAAAAATTGCTCTCTATTATAAGTAGGAATACCTATAGTTAAAATTGGCCTTGCGTTTTCCTCATTATTTGTTGAAGCGTTTATCAAAAATGCTTCATTATTATTCATAACTAATACTCCTTCTTGTATAATGTAGTTTTTGTATTCTTTATAATATATTCCTTCGTATTGTAAATAGTTATATATTGGATTCATTTTTTTTCTTACTGACTTGGCAATGGAGTTTGTGTTTCTGTACCTATCCAAAAATCTACAATACCTGAAGTATTTTCCCGTAGATATACAGGTTGATTTATCTTTATTTTTATATTCTTTGTTCTTTGCTGATGTACTAAAAAAATATTAAATAACCGTTCCCCTAAATATGCAAAATCCTTAATATTATAATCAGGATTTAATCTCTTTTTAAGTTCATCAAAAATATCCATTATCCAAGTCATATAACTATCAAATAAATCTGCTCTCATAATAAATAAATTAATATAATATATTTCAGTGTTTAATAGAGCTGTAAAACAATCCACTTCATAACTTGGATACTTTTCTTTAATAATTTCTAAAGCTGTATTTAAATATAAACTTTTATGACATAAATTATATTGAGTCCACATATTACCTAGTCCATACATTCTAAAATTTAAAGACGTAGGAAGTAATACATCACAATCTTCTAAAAGATTCTCTAATTCCTCCTTATTCCAACCATATTTATCAATTGCATCACTGAAATCATTAGTACCAATTACATTATCTTTAAAAGATATATATCTTCTATATTGAAAAAATCCCACATACTTTGGAATTTTTCTATTTTTCCATACCCAATAGTAGGTTGAAAACTCAGCATATAAAGAATTTTCACTAGCAATATTTTCTCCTTCATCAGAACATAATATATTGTAATCATTTGGAACAATTTCTCTCTTAGTAAATATAGGTGTGAATATATTAGATTCCACCAATTTATAAGGTTTATGACTAATAACATATATATCTACTAATTCATTTAAGCCCACATTCGCCTTGATAATTATCACCTCCTATTAAGACTTATACATATCAATTATCATATTTTCTTTAAGTTGCTCTCTATCTAAAAGAGGCTCTTGGTCTTCAATTTGCCTACCCATACCCAATTTTGGATTCACATAAGTTATATTTTTAAGCTCCCCCTCTATAACATAGCTTTCATCATCATTTAACTTTTCTTTTAATTCGTTCATCTGACTTTCATCACTTATTTTAAGTGATTTTATGCCATAAGCCTCACTAATTTTCATGAAATTTGGAACAGAATATCCATCTATAGTTCCATAATAATTTGATTCAAGTACATCCGCCAACTATCTTTGGAGTATTTTTTGTATTAAACTTTTTATTACCTGGATCAATTCTCTCTGGAGAGAATGCTAGAAAAAAATCTACTCCACATATTAAACCCGATTCTTCAAGTATAGGTCTTAAAACTTCCTCCGTTGTCCCTGGGTATGTGGTACTTTCGAGTACTACTAACATACCTCTGTGTAAAAACTTTGCTGCGTTTCTTTTTGATGACACTACATATGATAAATTCGGTTGCTTATATGAATCCAGTGGTGTAGGAACTGCTATGCATACTGTGTCAACATCTTTAATAAATCTAAAACCTGTAGTAGCCTTAAGTTTTCCTTCTTGTACCAATCTAGCTAAATCTGAATCTAAAATATCACCAATGTAATTATGCCCTTCATTTATCATTTGAACCTTTTTATCTTGAATATCAGAACCTATTACTTCATATCCTGCTGTAGCCTTCTCTACAGCTAGAGGTAACCCCACATAACCCAAGCCTACTACACCAAGTTTAGCTGCTTTGCTTTTTAGTTTTAATAATAACTCATCTTTAAATTTAAACATTTGTCGCCTCCTATAACCTTAAATGTCTAATTTATCTGAATACCAAGTTTTATATGTACATTTTCAACTCCATATAACTTCATAATATGCTTATACTTCATTTTGTGTTATCCCGATATTTAGAAACTTATCTAAATTTAAAAAACACTTTACAAGCATTGCTCGTAAAGCGTTAAAATCACTCCTGTGCCTGGCACCATATTTTAACTATTGAAGTTTCAAGAGGATTAACATTTTTCACTACTACTCTGGTAAGCTTTGCAAATATACATGGAACAATAAACTTAAGTTGATTTAATGCTGGTGATTCTCTATTTTTGTTTTTTACTACAAAACCTTTTTTCAAACTATCACAAAAAAATTATAATTAAATATAATATATTTAGGAGCGCATATTAGAATTCAATTGAATTTTATGTTATTGTAATTTTCTTACTTATATTTACTGAAAGAGGAGATAAATAAATGCAAAATAAAAGAATTTTTTTAACTGGTGGAGCAGGGTTTATAGGCTCTCAAATAATTGAACGTCTATTTAACAATAACGAAATTTTAATTTATGATAATTTAACAAGAAATTCTATTAAATATACTTCACTACTAGGGGAAAAAAATATAAATTTAATTAAAGGTGATATTTTAGATTATTCATCACTCAAAAAAGCTGTAGATGACTTCAATCCTAATATTGTGATTCATCTTGCTGCAATTGCAGGAATAGAGACTGTTATTAGAAACCCAGTGAACACTATGAAGGTAAATATGATAGGAACCGCTAATATTTTAGAGGTCTTGAAGCGCCATGCTAACTATATTGATAGATTTATTGATCTTTCTACTAGTGAAGTTTTTGGGTCTTATGCTTATAAAGTAGATGAATCGTGTACAACAAACTTGGCTCCCGTTGGTGAAGCTAGATGGACTTATTCAGTAAGTAAGCTAGCAGCAGAGCATTTAACCCATAGCTATTATAAGGAGTATGGCCTTAAGGCTGTTACTATTAGGCCTTTTAATATATATGGTCCTGGGCAAGTCGGTGAAGGTGCAGTTCATCAATTTATAATAAGATCAATAGAAAATAAACAGATACAAATACATGGAGATGGCGATCAAATTAGATCCTGGTGTTATATTGATGATTTTGTTAATGGTTTATTATTATGTCTTGATAAAGAGGCAGCTGTTGGTAATTCTTTTAACATTGGTAATCCCAGAGGAACAATAACCATTGCAATGCTTTCACAATTAATAAAACAGCTATCTGGCTCTAAGTCAGAAATTGTATACATTCCAAAAGGCTATGTAGATGTTGAACTTAGAGTGCCAAGTATAAATAAAGCAGTCGAATTATTAGGTTATAGTCCTAAAATCGACTTAACTTTAGGGTTAACTAAAACTATTGAATGGTATAGCAGTCTTAAAAAATAATTAAATACAACATTCTCACATATCGTACATTAAGCAACATCACGTCAACATTACTGTATTACCTATTTTCGCAATAAAAGGTTATATAATAATGTTGATTTCTTAAACTCTTGTTTTTATTACTTTCGCAGGTACCCCAACAGCAATAGATAATGCTGGAATATTACGATTTACCACTGCGTTGGATCCTATCTTACTTCCCTCTCCAATAGTTACACCCGGTAGAATTGAAGCACCCATCCCAATATTACAATTATCTTTTATAATTATTGGCAAATATTCTAGTTCTGAAAATAATATTAGAACATCTTCTTTTGTTTCTTTATGTTTTGCTCCATGTATCTTCACCATTGGCCCAATTCCTACATTCTCACCAATGGTAACACCTGCTGCACCATGAATAAAACATTGTTGACCAATCCATGTATTAGAGCCAACTTTTAAGATAGAGTTATAGTAACCCTTTAATATAGTATCATGGCCTATATAGACATTGTTACCTATTTCAATATTCTCCGGAAAAAATATTCTCACACCATCTTCAATTATCACATTTTGACCGCACTTCTTAAGCTTATTCTTTTCTGGAATTCCAGCTCCTTCACTCTTCCATAATTTGCATTGCATTTTATATTTCTCCTTCCCCTTTTAACGATTTTAAAAATAATTTAAGTCCCTCATCCAAATTTTTTTGCATTGTATAATTTAATGCTTTACATATTTTTTCGCCGTTTCCCATTAAATTATCTACATCATTATCACCATACGTAAACTGAACATCATCTACATTTTGTATAACTGCAATTTTTCTACAGATTTGCTCTATAGACAAAAACTCATTACCGCAGATATTATATGTCCCATCTAAATCATCTTCTATAATATTTTTAATAATATTTACGACATCAGCAATATGTACTGGATTAATTATAGGCTGTCCGTTTTTACTGAGCATAATTTTCTTTTTTTTAAAAATATCATTACATAAATTACTGATTAGTCTCCCCTTTTGTCCCTCTCCATATGGGAAAAACAATCTTAAAATCACAATAGATATTTTATCTTTATATAATTCACATAATTTTTCAGAAAAATATTTGCTTAATGAATATATTTCTTTTGCATTGCAGATATCATTTTCAGAAAGTTTTTTTTTACTAAATCCATACACACCACCAGTGGATATTAGAATAAATTTCTTTATGTTATTTTTCAGTCCAAATTCTAATAATTCTAAAGTTGATTTCACATTAATATCCATATACTTCGATTTACTAATATTTTGATTACCTACTATTGAAGCACAATGTATAATAACATCCACATTGTTGAGGAATAAACCATCCAATTTATCTTCTAAATTCCAAAGAATATTATCACATATCAAATTTTTATTTCTTCCTATATTTATAATATGATTTTCAGCATTTATTGAATTTATTAAATTTCCCCCTATAAATCCTGTTCCACCTGTTATTAAGATTTTATTAGACATAGCTATCCAAAATCCCCTTTAAATATATTCAGATGTAATCAATTGTATTATTTCGTCATTGTATACTTGATATCATCTGTTAACAATATTTTATTGCTTCTGGTTATAGAATATTCCTTAAATCATTTAGTCTTTTCTCACAAACTTACATTGATTGTATAAGAACATTTCCCATAAAGAAGAATATTATATAACTATATTTAATTTTGTATTAATAGATAGTTAGATATTAAAGACTTTAATTATAAAAAATTCAGAAATTTCTTATACATGGGGTGATATAAATTGGAATCATTAAGCATAATTCATGGAACCATGGAAATTGCCAATCAAATGTATACTATTACTAAAGCATTACAAGCAAAGGGTGTAGATGCCAAATCTGTAAATTACTATCCTAGTTACTTAGACTATAAATCAGATTATAATCTAGATTTATTGTCAGTAGACAATAATACCCGTAACAGATTGAGTAAAGAATTAGCTGTAAAATTAATAAATGAGAATAACGTCTTCCATTTTCATTTTGGAACAAGCCTTACTATGAATTATTCTGATTTACCTTTACTTAAAGATTTAGGTAAAAAAACATTTATGCAACATTGGGGATCAGATGTTAGACTCTATTCCGTAGCTTCAAAATACAATCCATATGTAAAAGTAAAAGTTGCAAATGAGAAAGATATAACTGATAGACTTGAATTCTTAGGTAAATATATAGATACCTGTATAGTTTCAGATGGCGAATTATATGAATACGTAAAGGACTTTTATAAAAATGTATTTTTTATAAAACAAGCTATAGATATCCAAAAATACACCATAAAAACTAAAGAAAAAAAGAAAGAGTTATGCATTGTACATGCGCCAACATCACCAGAGATAAAAGGTACTGAATCAGTGCTAAAAGTAATAGAGGAATTAAGGTATAAGTACACTTTTAATTTTAAATTAGTCCAAGGTATGTCCCATACGCAAGCAAAAAAAATATATGAAGAGGCAGATATAGTTATTGATCAGTTGCGTATAGGGTCCTATGGTTTACTCTCCATTGAGGCTATGGCTATGGGTAAAACTGTATTATGTTATATTAGTGATCCTATGAAAGATAAATATCCTAAAGAGTTACCCATTATTTCCGCTAATCCGGATAATTTAAAAGATAAGCTTGAATATCTGATTATAAATAAAGATATGCTAGAAAAAACAGGTGAAAACGGTAGAGCTTTTGTAGAAAGGTATCATGATTCAAATATAATAGCCAAAAATCTTTTAAAGTTATATACAAGGTGTTAGTTACTTTTAAAACTTTGATTTCGCTGCATAGTAATAAAATATAAGGGCGTGCTAATTTGGAAAGCATTATAATACCATCAATTAAAAGTCTTACATTAACAAATAAAATTCCTGATGGAAATATTTATAAAGATAATATAACTGTAGGAACTGACGGATTATATACTTATTCAAGTTTTTTATTTTTTGATATTTCCACAATACCAAGAAATGCTGATATATTCAAAGCAGAACTTGTATTATTTAAAACTGATAATTTCTATAATGACAACAGAAAATGCATTTATATATATCCACTTTTTGACTACTTTAATACTTACACTATCTACAATAATCCTCCAGAAGTCAATACTCTTATTCAAGGCAGTCTATATCCTCTAACATCTAAAATATTAATTACAGCAAATATAACGAAGATTGTTTCACTATGGCAAAGGAATGTAGCTTCTAATAAAGGTATAATCTTGTGTAAAAAAAATAATAATTTTATCACTAATTTTGGTTCCGCCATATGTAATGATAAATATCTAACTCCATTTATAAAAGTAATCTATAATATTAAAAATACTATTACAATACATGCGAATAGCACTCCAATGAAGGTCATATATCATCCCTGCAATTGTCCCCCCCACCCAAACCCTCCAGCCCCTTCAATACCAACTATAAGACAAGTTGAAGTTAAGGGAATAGTAGCACCTACCTCAATATATGTAATAATTGTAACTCTATCGGTGACTAGAGGTTGTACTGGTCATATCAATAATTATTATGTTACTGATGAATATAATAATTCCGCAAATGGCACTCCACTTGCAATTGACAAATTTTATAATATTGCTGTTATTCCACAAGTAAATTCAGGAGATACTGAAAATATAAGTCTCTCTGGTTCTTATAAAGGATAAATAGAATTGGGTACACCCTTATTTAGCTATGCATATTATGTATCATAACAAAAAAAAATTGCTATAGAACAATAAACAACTAATATTATGATTAGATAACTAATAGAAAATATTTATACTAAAACAGAAGTACCCATTTGGGTACTCTTGATTGTTACCTAGAATAAGGAGGACATAAAATGATCAATACGGTGAGTTTGTGCATGATTGTAAAAAATGAAGAAGGTTACTTGCCAATGTGCCTTAAAAATATTGGGGATATTGTTGATGAAATAATAATTGTTGACACAGGTTCTATGGATAGAACAGTAGAACTTGCCAAAAGCTATGGTGCTAAAGTATATTACTTTAAGTGGAATAGTAATTTTAGTGAAGCTAGAAACGAATCATTAAAATATGCTACTAAGGACTGGATATTAATATTAGATGCAGACGATGAATTTTCTACTGAATATAAAGAAAATTTCAAGTTATTGTTAAATAGTAAATTAGATGAAAATGCAATTTATTTTTTTGAAACATTAAACTATTACGGTGATACTATTGATAGTAATTCTATAACCATAAATTTAAATCCAAGATTGTTTAAAAACAACCAGGGTATCCATTATGAGGGAGAAATTCATAATCAGTTAGTATATTCACAAAGTAAATATGGCGCAATTTATAACCCTGTAAAAATATATCATTATGGATATTTAAATAAAACCATAGCCTCTAAAAATAAAAGGGATAGAAATATCACCATCTTAAATAAACAAATAATAAGGGAACCAGATAATAAATTTGCTTACTATAACCTCGGAAACGAATACACAGCTCTAGGTGATGTGAAACAATCTCTTAAATATTATTATAAGGCTTATGAAAATTTTAATTCTCATAGCGGTTTCAGTGCCATATTGCTTTTACGAATAATTATTTCTAATTATAATATGCAAAAATATAATGATGCACTGAACTTTATAGATATTGGGGCTAAATATTATCCAGAGTTCACTGACTTATATTTTTTTAAAGCCCTTGTCTATAAAGACTTAGCCAAACCTACACTTCAAATAAAAGCTCTGAAAAAGTGCATTGAACTTGGCGAACCGCCCTCTGAACTGAAATTCTTCTATGGAAGTGGGAGCTTCAAAGCTTATTTCGAATTAGGCAATGCCTATATGAATCTTAATGATTCTGATGCTGCATACAACGCTTATGTTGAAGCCATAAAATCAAAGCCTAATTTCGTAGATCCTGTTTATTGCATTTGCCATATATTAAACGAAAAACAAGGGTCTCTTGATGAATTTGAGTCTACTATAGTAAGTTTATTTTCGGATTTTCCAAGCTCTTATACCATTATTACAGATATATTTTATAATGAAGGATTCTATAAGATATCATTAAAGTATATAGATAAATGTGAACAGTTGGGAATTTACACTGAAACTCTTGCCATGTTAAAAGCTAAATGTTTTGTTAGAACTAATGCTTTCGATGAATGTATTAATATGGACACTATTGATGAATCTTCACCGCTTAACTTGCATTTATCAATGTATAAGGTTTTAAGTAGCATATTAATTAACGATTATGATTGTGCCCTATCCATAGTACGCAGTTTTCAAGAAGAGACTTTATCCGAATATAATAAAAAGCTACTAAATGTATATTCTGAGCTATTAAAATTATTTACAAAGGAACAAACAGATATGTTATCTGAAGACGAAAATGAAAAAGACTATATTATTATGATACTAGAAATTTGTGAAATACTGCTTATAAACAAGAGATTTGATGAATTAAGTATTGCTGTAAACTTGCTCAATTTAATAAATAATAAATTTGTGTTGCTTTACCTCGGAAAACTTTATAATAATTATGGATATATTGCTATTGCTAAAAAAGAAATAATAATATCCATAAAAGAATTTGATATATATGATAATGAGGGGTTAGATATATTGAAAAAGTAGGTCTTATAATAATTCTAGGATACATTGCTGTACCCCATTTTTTTATTTCCTATAAAATTCATATAAATTAGTATAATAGTTTTTAATAACAATAAAACATGGATCAAATGGATCCATGTTTTATGATTTTCAATTATTAGTAACCAAATGCTACAACAGTTTGTACTGTGTCTGTGCCATGCAACATTGGTGTTATAGCTATACGAAGGGTCTCAGTAACTGCTAAAATACCTGAAGTTCCTGTATTGGGAAAATTTTTCTCTCTATAAAAGCTTTCATCCCTTGGATGAGTGGTGCTCGTATTAAGAACGTTGAGTGTAACCATAACATGTGCCGTAGACCATCCAGCAACAGTTCCTGTAGTTAATACATCATAGTCAGTACTCGATGGAGGAGTATCAAAACTTATTAAATGTGCCAAATAAAATCTCTCCTTAAATTTATATTTAGGATTTCTTACCCCACTATAATATATGTTGTAGTTACCTTAATGTGTCTATAATTGATATTTGAAATGCATTATTTATCTTCAATACATAATTATACTATAAATTCATGAGTTTCTGAACTATAAATACAAGAACACCACCTATAAGGCTTGAAATCATCATCAAAGGACTATATTCTTCATCTTCTATTTTACAAACACTCTTTTTATATTTCCTGCCTGTTATGAAAAATACAAAAGGAAGCTTTAACTTGAAACAAAAGCTTCCTTATTGTATTTGATTATTAATAATTTAATACTGTAAAAGTTGTTCTATGGTTAATAGTCCCACAATTCCATCATGTTTTAATCCTCTCCAAGTTTGAAAAGTTTTCACTGCCTTTAATGTGTTAATCCCAAAATATGAATCAGCCCCAGTTTTACCACAGTTAAATCCTTTTGTAATAAGTCTCTGCTGTATCCACCTTACAAGTTCGCTATGAGCTCCTTTAGTAACAAACACCTTAGCTATGACTTCATTTGTATGAATTCCTTTGATACCATCCTCAACAAGCTTGTCCCCGTTTTTATCTTTTAGTCCCACTAAATTGGTAGCATGTTGAAAATTCTTCACAACAATATTTACAACAACATTTACAGGTGGGCTTGTACTAATAAAAATAGCTGTACTGAATTCATCTAAATCAACAAATCCACTTATTCCATCTACTTTTCCAGTTGATGAATATTGAAAGCCTACATAATTAATTTCATCTGGCTTTGCTACTCCATAATGTGCAACCCACAACGGTATATTTTTAACTGAACTATCTAAATTTACCTTATAAAAATTATCCCCCGTATAAACACATACTTGTTTACCTACTGATATTAAATGATCTGCAAATAGCCTTACATTACTACTTATCTTAGTTATAGTTTGACCTAATAACTCTTCTACATCTATTGCATATTTACAATAAGCTGACATTCCATCTATAACGCTCAGAAAGTGTTTTGCTTCTAATATTGGATCATTTCCTTTTAAATAATGGTAAAATCCAACCTTGAGTCCTACTGCCATAGCTCCCTTATATTGCGATTCTAATAGAGGATTTACATAAGTGGCTCCTTCTGTGGCTTTAATATAAACTATCTCTATGCCACTATTTTTAACTTTATTAAAATCTACATTTTGTTGGTAACTAGCTATATCTATTCCTCTCATAAAATTTCATCTCCAATTTGAATTTTTTATAGTAATACATTATGCAGTAATAATATATGCTGTCATCCATATCTTCGCTACTATTATTTAAAAGTTACTTTTATTTCAACAATTATTGATAAAAGAAAATTTAATGAATCATGATTATAATTGAGATATTAGCTAGTTTCTATATTCTCTTTATAAAACCGTCATAAACTATATCGCTTTTCTTTAATTCAGCATATATTATATCGATAAATAATATTTTTATTATTTGTGTGATTTTTTAGATTCTTGAAAATATGGAGATGAGCAAATGGACAAAAATGACGCCTTACTAAAATTATATGGAATATTGGGAATGTTAGGTTTCTTTACTCAAATCTTTATGGGCATGGAGACTTCATATATTATTCTTTTGGTTCTTATTATTTTAGATACTTTTACAGGAGTAGCTACTTCTATAAAATATAAAAGATTTTCTAGTACAGGATTACGAAAATGTATTAGAAAAATTATCACTTATGCTGTTTCCGTGATTACAGTTAGATTATTAGAGCTTATTCTTATTCCAATAGTAATTACAACAATGTTATCCAAAATAATTATTATTTTTTTAGCAATTACAGAAAGTGTAAGTATTTTAGAAAATTTAACATTATTAGGAGTGCCTTTGCCCACAAATTTTTTACCTTTATTAATAAAGACCTTAAAAATACCAGTATTGAAAAACATGTTAGAAGAATCAAGAGACAAGGATAAAGAATTCTCTGATATTCAGTATATAATAAATTCTCAAGTTATTAATTTAGATGATATATATATGAAAAAATTTTTAAAAATTAGATATAATGCATGTAGATCTATTATTGACCAAATTATGCTTATAGATGAAACTAATGATAATACTAATAATTCAGATATATTATATTGTAAGGTAATAACCTTTGTAGAGTTAGCTTTTAAAAAATCGGATAAGCTCTACGCTGAAGATAATATTCCAACTAATTATATTGAAGGTTTTGCCAAAAATAATAACAACACTTTATTTAAACTTCTAGCTAACCTTAAAATCATTTGTTATTCCAATAAAACTATAAAGGAGAAAAAAGATCAAATTATTGATGTAATAATAATATATCAAACAATAATTGATTCACAGAAAAGCTTATAATTATCAAAGCTTAATTAAAACATTCAAGTGCTACAATTTCACATGTATGTGTAACAATTTATTATTATTGCTCATAGACTGTAGTGGTAACATCTTATAATGTTAAGTAATGAGATTTATATTGAAAAATAACTAGTGATCTAAGATGTAATACCAATTTTATAAAAAATAAGTCTATTATATGAAAAAAACAGGAGAGTGTTATCAAGGCGCAAAGTTGAACGGTCTTAAGATAGGATTTTATCATTATTTAACAAATAAAAGTCCAAGCCTTGAAGCTCAACATTTTTTAAATTCTATCAATGGATTAGTTTCTGACTGCAAGTATATTATTGATGTAGAGGGAACGTGGACAATAGCACAAGCAAGTAAAGCAACAAGAGAATTTGCAGATTATCTTATATCCAAGAATAAAGAAGCTTTCCATAGGAGAATTATCAATAGGAGTTCCTTTCCTAGACATACTCTGGATGAAGTTTTTATCTTTAAGTTCATTCTGAAACATAACATTATTATAGAGGGTTCCTTGGTCAGAATGGATAATAGTACCTTCTGGTAAGGATTTATTCAAGATGTTTTTAAAAGATTCACTAATAAGTACCCTAGTTTGATGGTTTTTAACCGCAAAGCAGCAAAGTTATGGGGTACCTACTGCTCAGTTTCTCAATCACTTCATATTTTCTTTTTTTTTAATGTTATCTGCAAAGCATGTATTATTTGATAGTTGGTTTTCTTATCCTTCTACAATAATGAAGATTTGTAAACTTAAATTACATACGGTAGGTAGACTCAAAAATACTACAAAAATAGAATATATTTTTGACGGTGAAACAAAAACATTATCGCAGATATATAGCTTAAGAAAAAACGCCCTGGAAGATCAAAATATCTTTTATCCGTGATGGCACAGATTTATGATATAAATGATGATAAATTGGATGTAATATTAGTTTTTGTTCGAGACCGCAATAACAAAAAAAATGGATTGGATTCATTTGTACTGATTTAAGCTTAACAGAAGAACAGATTATTGCACTTTATGGGAAACGATGGAATATCGAAGTTTTCTTTAAAATATGTAAATCTTATTTGAATCTTGGAAAAGAATTTCAAGGTCTTTCCTATGATTCTATGATTGCACATACTACAATTGTGATGACTAGATATATTATGCTAGCTGTAGAAAATAGAAATAATAAAGATGAACGCACCATGGGTGAACTGTTTTTTCTTGTTCATGATGAACTTCAAGACGTTAATTTTTCAGAGGTTTTAAAAGTTATTCTTGATATTTTAAAAGAAGCTTTACAGAACCTATTGTTTTTAACTGCCGAGCAAATAGATAGTTTTATTGATAATTTCATTATAAAACTACCTAAACATTTTGCTGAAAAATTTAGGCGAAAATGATGATTTGAAATTATTAGGAATTTTAAGAAACAACTTCGATAAAAAAATAATATTTACAAGACAAATGAGTATGATTTTTCACTATTATACAGATTGTAATAGTTTTTAATTTATTCAAAATCTATTATTATCTCGCCTTTTACATACGATGTTATTGTTTTTTATATTTTTGATGATTAGAAGCTCCTTTAGCTAATATAGTTACATTTAAAGAAGGATCTTCACGCATTTGGTTTAAAAATAAAATTCCTAAGGTATTACGTACCTGCGTGCTCAATCGATTCCATTCATACCCCAGAAATAGATTTTTTACTAAAAAAACCTCTCCTGAGTTAATGTTATCCAATTGAGAAATAGCAAAATTTAAAAGTTTATTCATATTTAGTAACTCCTTAATATAGTTATAGCACGTATTGTATGGTTACTGATAATAATATTGTATGCAATGGTGCTTAAAAACGTGAAGATTTATTCTAATATTTTATTTTTATGGCTTATATATGATTTCAATATTCAGATGTTGAGCCGATAAAAGCTATCACCTTAAGTATATACTTAAACGATGATAGCTACGAAAGTTGCTCAATGTCTGAAACGAGGGGTTGAACGATACCGCGTTAGCTCTACTATGGAGATTCAATCTTTCTCCTCTTTCTGAAATTAGCTTTTACATTAAGGCTATTAACTGTAATTTCCACAATAGTATCCATAATCCTTATTATTTTAGATTGTCTGTTAAAAATAGACGTAATTCCCCCCTCCCCCTAAATAAAGACTTTATGCTATTTTATTTATTTCTCCTGGCGTACTTATACATATCAATTATCATGTTTTCTTTAAGTTGCTCTCTATCTAAAAGAGGTTCTTGGTCTTCAATTGGCCTATCCATACCCAATTTTGGATCCACATAAGTTATATTTTTAAGCTCCACCTCTATAACATAGCTTTCATCATCATTTAACTTTTCTTTTAATTCGTTCATCTGACTTTCATCAATTATTTTAAATGATTTTATCCCATAAGCCTCACTAATTTTCATGAAATTCGGAACAGAATATCCATCTATAGTTCCATAATAATTTGATTCAAAATACAATTCTTGAAAATGTCTAATCATGCCTAATGCTTTATTATTCATAATAATAATTTTCATAGGTATCTTTTCCCTTGCGATGGTTTGTAGCTCTTGAATATTCATTTGTATACCCCCATCGCCAGTAATTGCAACTATCTTATAATTGGGCTTAGCGTACCAGGCTCCTATAGCTGCTGGCAGACCAAAACCCATTGCTCCCATTCCTCCTGCATTTAATAATCTTTGATTTTTTTTCAGCTTCAAAGATTGAGATGCCCAAATTTGGTTTTGCCCTATATCTAAACATATTATAGAATTTTCATGGAGCATTTCACTTATTTTATTCATAAATCCATTAGGATCTATTTCATTCATATTCTTTTGAGCCCCATAGGATGGATACATTTTTTTATAACTGTCTATTTTAACTATCCAAGAACCAAAATCAAATTTACAGTGTGAATCTCTTAACCGTTGATTTAGCATATCTATAAATAGCTCTAAATCACATTCTATGCTAAGATATTCTTTTACCTTAGTATTAAGCTCATTTCTATCTATATCTACATGAACTATTTTAGCTTCTCTTGCAAAGCTATCGGTTATCGAACTTGTCTGCCTTGTTGTTAATCTCGAGCCCAGAACTATTAGTAAATCACAATTAGCCACCGCTAAATTTGAATACCTTGTTCCATAAGCTCCCATATAGCCAACATAACATTTATGTTCATGATTTACGCTGTCTATTCCCATTAGCGTACTAACTACAGGAATTCCCGTAAACTCTATAAATCTTTCCAGTTTTTTCTCTGCCTTTGCTAGTCTTATACCTCCACCTGCTAGTATCACAGGCCTTTCGCTCTTTTTTATTAACTCTATTAAACTATTCACTTCTTCTATATTTACTTGAATTTTTATTTCCCTTTTATATTCCTCTGTCTCATAAAAACCTATTAGCTCGCCAGGATTAATTTCTGCTCTTTGAACGTTCATAGGTAAGTCTAATAAAACAGATCCTGGTCTACCTGATTTTGCTAAATAAAGTGCCTTTTCTAGATGATATTTTATTTTTTTTTCAGATGTAATCATAACTGCATACTTGGTTATAGGTTTTATTATGCTTACTATATCAGTTTCTTGAAATCCTTCTTGCCTTATTTCTGGGGAACGTTTATATTCATAGGTATTAACTTGACCTGTTATATACAAACAAGGAATCGAATCAAAATATGCACTTCCTATGCCTGTAATTAGATTTGTGGCTCCTGGCCCACTAGTAGCCGTGCATGCGCCTACATTCCCACTAACTCTTGCATAACCCTCTGCTGCAAATGCTGATGCCTGTTCATGATAATTTGATATAAACTTAATACCCCCTGCTTTATATATTGAATCAACGAAATGAGTTATAGCTCCACCTTGATTGCCAAAAATAGTTGTAACTCCATCCTCTTTTAGAAACTCTACAACATAATCTGATAACTTCATAGTATTCACCACCTACCTATGTTTAAATTATCTATATGATACCTTTCTAATATCCATTTGGATTATTAACTTGAAAACGCCAAGCATCACGACACATATCTTGAATGCTCTTTTCTGCACTCCACTTTAAAATAGTTTTTGCTTTTATTGGGTCTGCATAACATTCCGCTATATCCCCCAATCTACGCTCTGATACTAGATATGGTATCTTTCTATTATTAACTTTTTGAAAGTTTTCAACTACATCTAAAACACTATATCCCACTCCAGTTCCAAGATTATAAGGCTCTATACCCCTAGTTTTTATAATTTTTTCTAAAGCTTTTAAATGTCCCTTAGCAAGATCTACAACATGAATATAATCTCTGACTCCTGTACCATCATGTGTATCATAATCGCCACCAAATATGATTAGTTTTTCTCTTTTACCCACTGCAACCTGAGTTATAAATGGCATTAAATTATTTGGTATACCACTCGGATCTTCACCTATTTTTCCACTTTCATGAGCACCTATAGGATTAAAATATCTTAATAAGGCTACACTCCATTCTTTATCCGATTCGTATATATCTTGAAGAATCGTTTCTATCATTAACTTAGTTCTACCATAGGGATTAGTTGCACTTAAAGGGAAATGTTCACCAATAGGCACACTCTTTGGTATTCCATATACAGTTGCAGAAGAACTAAAAACTAATTTCTTCACATTATGTTTTTTCATTTCTTCACAAAGTATAAGTGTTCCAGTAATATTATTATGATAATATGATATCGGAATTTGCAATGATTCCCCTACGGCTTTAAATCCAGCAAAATGTATTACAGCTTCTATATTATTTTCAGAAAAGACCTTTTCTAGAGCAACTTTTTCTAGAATATCTATCTCGTAGAATTTTAGATGTCTTCCTGTTATTTCTTGAACTCTCTTTAATGATTCCGGATTACTATTAGAAAAATTGTCTACAACTATAACTTCATATCCTGAATTTAATAATTCTACACAAGTATGACTTCCAATATAACCTGCTCCCCCTGTTACTAATATTCCCATATATGATTTTCCCCTTTTCAAATTATAATTTTCATACAATTTATCATATGGAAAATCGTAAGTAATAGTTCCCAGTCATATCATTCATCTACCTATAAAATTTTAAATTATCTCTAAACCAATTTATTGTATTATCTAGACCATCCCTTATTTCCACATTAGGATTCCAGCTACCTTGCTAGCCCCATAAATGTTCCCCTTTTTCCCATAGTTTATTTACTGCTTGAACATCTTTGATAGTATCTATAGCAACCCAGAAACCACTATGCTCATAAACCGCAAGCTGTTCATCTTTTGCAAGATTTTTAATAGGTTCTTGTTCAAAAAAACAATCTTCACTTTGCAAATATTTAAACACTTCCTTATTAAATACCATAAATCCCCCATTGACCCAGTCCTTTAAAATAGGTTTTTCTTTAAAGGCCTTAATAATTCCGTCTTCAACTTCCATAACCCCAAATGGAGAAATAGGATTTACCCCTGTAATTGTTCCAATCCTACCTTTTTCCCTATGAAATTCCAAAAGTTTTAAAATATTTACGTTGCTTAATCCATCTCCATAAGTAAACATAAATTCCTTATCATCTATATATTTTTCTACTTGTTTTAACCTTCCACCTGTGAGTGTCTCATTTCCCGTGTCCACAATAGTAATATTCCATTTTTCCTCTTCCTTTGTATGATATTCTAATTCTCTATCCCCACTTAAATGTAAAGTAAAATCATTATTTCTCCAGTACATATCCATGAAATATTGCTTTATCATTTCTCCCTTATAACCAACGCACAAAACGAAATCATTAAATCCATAGTTTGAATAACTTTTCATTATATGCCACAAAATTGGTTTACCTCCAATCTCAACTAAAGGCTTAGGACGGTATTCTGTTTCTTCACGCATACGTGTTCCTTTACCACCACAAAGTATTACTACTTTCATTAAATTTCACCACCATAATTAATTTGATAAATTTTCTTTATATTTACTCTCTACTTTATGTAACCAACAAATAGAAAGTGCATAATTGTGAAGAAGTTTTTAGGTGTTTTACCTTTTATATTTATTAATATTAATGATATGCCTTAAGATAAAGAGCTATCTAAATAATGTGTTGCACTAATTTATGCTAACTATAATATATTAATTAGGATAGACTTTTTCAGGAGGCAAAATATGAAGGGGATTATTTTAGCAGGAGGTTCTGGTACACGTCTTTACCCAATAACAAAATCAATATCGAAACAAATATTACCTATATATGATAAACCCATGATATATTACCCATTATCGGTATTGATGCTCACAGGTATAAAAGAAATATTAATTATTTCAACCCCTAGAGACATCACTTCTTTTAAGGAATTACTTGGTGATGGTAGTTTTTTAGGTCTTCATCTGCAATACGCTATTCAGCCTAGTCCTCGTGGACTAGCAGATGCATTTATAATAGGAGAACAATTTATAGGAGATGATAGGGTAGCTTTAATACTTGGAGACAATATATTTCATGGTTATGGTTTTACTCAGAGACTTAGAAGTGCTGCAAATAGAAAAGAAGGAGCCACTATTTTCGGATACCATGTAAGCAATCCAAAAGAATTTGGAGTAGTTGAATTCGATGAAAACAATAATATATTATCCATTGAAGAAAAACCCAAAAAACCAAAATCAAATTATGCTGTTTGTGGTTTGTATTTTTATGATAATACTGTAATAGACATTGCTAAAAATGTTAAACCCTCTCATAGAGGTGAAATAGAAATTACATCTGTTAATAATGAATATTTAAAAAGAAAAAATCTAAAAGTAGAGTTATTAGGTCGAGGCATGGCTTGGCTAGATACCGGAACTCATAGAGGACTTTTAGATGCTTCTAACTTTGTGGAAGCGGTGCAAACAAGGCAAGGACTGTATGTAGCATGTATAGAAGAAATAGCTTATTTTAATGGTTTTATAGATAGGGAGCAGCTCTTAAAAATATCTGAACCACTAATAAAAACAGAATACGGAAAATATTTACTTAAGATAGCATATGAAGATAACAAAACTAATTCCTAATATATAACACTATAAATAACAAGTAATGGAGGATTTTATATGGGTAAGTTCAATTTTGTTGGAACAAAAATTAAAGATTTGTATATAATAGAGCCTCTAATATTTGGAGATACTAGAGGGTACTTCATGGAAAGTTACAATAAAAAAGATTTTAATGATTTTGGACTTACTATGGAATTTGTTCAAGATAATGAATCAAAGTCTAAAAAAGGTGTTCTGCGTGGTCTTCATTTTCAAATAAGTCATCCTCAAGGAAAGTTAGTTAGAGTGACCAGTGGAAAAGTATTTGACGTAGCTGTTGATTTGAGAAAGGATTCGCCTACCTTTAGTCAGTATGTTAGCGTCATCCTAACAGGCGAAAATAAAAAGCAATTGTACATTCCAGAAGGATTTGCTCACGGCTTTTTAGTACTTTCGGAGTTTGCCTTATTTAGTTATAAATGCACAGACTACTATATGCCAGAGTATGAAAGTGGAATTTTATGGACAGATGAGGATATATCTGTCCAGTGGCCAATAGACGAAGTAGAACAGATATTTTTATCAGACAAAGATAAAAATCAAAAAAAACTCAGGGATATAGAAATAATAGCTTAATATAAAGGGGAATAAATATATATGAAAACTTATTTGGTAACTGGTGGATGTGGATTTATAGGTTCAAATTTTATTTACTATATGTTTAATAAATATCCTGATATAAAAATAGTGAATTTGGACAAATTGACTTATGCGGGTAATTTAGAAAATTTAATAAACTTAAAAAATAATTCAGATTATACTTTTATTCATGGAGATATATGTGATAAAGAATTAGTAGAAAATATTTTTTTAAAAAATGATATAGACTACGTTGTAAACTTTGCAGCGGAAACCCATGTGGACAGAAGTATAAATGATGCTGAACCTTTTGTTAAAACTAATGTGTTAGGAACAGTTACTCTTTTGAATGCCGCTAAAAATGCATGGTTAATAGGAGATACTTTTAAATCAGAAAAGAAATTTTTGCAGATATCCACGGATGAGGTTTACGGCTCCCTTGGAGATACAGGATATTTTATTGAAACTACGCCGATAAATCCACATAGTCCATATTCTTCAAGTAAAGCTGGAGCTGATTTAATGGTTCAAGCCTATTTTGATACCTATAATATGCCTATCAATATAACAAGATGTTCAAATAATTATGGAGCATATCAATTTCCTGAAAAATTAATACCCTTAATAATTAACAACTGCTTAAAGCATAAATCCCTACCGATATATGGATCTGGAATGAATATACGAGATTGGCTTTACGTTGAAGACCATTGCAGCGCTATAGATATAGTTATACAATATGGGAAATACGGTGAAGTTTATAATATAGGTGGACATAATGAAAGAAATAACTTACAAATAGTTAAAAACATCATAAATTATATAAATATAAACAAAGATAAAAATGTTACCGAAGATCTAATTACTTATGTGGAAGATAGAAAAGGTCATGACATGCGATATGGTATAGACCCAAAAAAGATAACTCAAGAACTCGGTTGGCACACACAAACTAACTTTGAGATAGGAATAGAGAAAACAATTGAATGGTATTTACAAAATGAAGAGTGGCTTAATAATGTAACTTCTGGTAAATATTTAGATGAGTATCTTAAATGATACTCTCTTTCTATTAGCAATGTAAACACTTTAATATGAGAGGCCTTCAAAGTGTTATTGAAGGCCTCTTAAATAAGCTAATTTAGTTCTATTACATAATTAATTCCACCACATTAATTTACCAACTCTCTGTGACACTAAATGATGCCTTAACCGTATTTGTACCCGAACCTCCGATTCTAGCCACGGCTAATGTTACTATGGCATTATCTGGAAGGGCAAAGCTTAATAGTTCAGCAGTAGCTAACACTCTTGAATTCTCTCCCGCTCCAGAAGTAATCCCTTGGAATATTACTTCTCCACCTGTAATGGTTGTAGAGGTTGTGTTTACTAAGAGAGCAGTTTCACTATCAGGAATTATGGTTGTAGCTGTTGGATAATTCGCAAATGTTCCATCAATTGTGCCCCCTAACAGTACCTGATAGGCTAAATCAGCTGTTGAGATAATATTGATTTCTTCTAAATTAACTTCAACTGAGTTGGTTCTTGCCGACCCCGTTGGAAAAACTGTTTTTCTAGCAAATGATATAACTGGTGTTAAAGTAGTAGTTACATTGGTAATGGTTCTTCGTTCGGAAGTCACTCTAAAGGTAGGGTCATATTTCCCAATTATACTGTATTGTCTTCCTCCTACGAATAAATTGAAACTAGTAGCTGTTCCAGCGTTATTAACTTCTGCTCTTAATAGTTGATTGGGATCAGCAAAACTCGTTTGACCTGTAGGCGAAAATCGATTAACCGTAATAACTTCTTGAGCTAAAGTAGTTGGATCAGGTATTACTACCCTAAATTCGATGACACCATACCCATACCAAGTAAACACAACTTGAAATATATTTCCTTTAGAAAGTGTCAATGTTGCTCCACTCGGTCCTGTTCCATCTAATTTATCTACATTCCAGGCGGACTGATTAATTACAGTATCTACTCCTGCTCTTCGTATAGCTACAAAAATATTAGTACTAGTTGCACCAAAGAAAGCACCATTTTGGCTATCAAATAACCCCCATTGAGCAATTTGATTTCCTGTTAGCAATGTTGGAATACGAACGCCAATTCCTGCTTCGCCTGCGAAACCAGGCTCATATCTTCCTCTCATTGCACTTTCTAAAATTGCAGAATCCGCTCCACTCGCCGTCGTGTTAACGCTATATTCTGTAGACGTATTTGTTACTGTTCCAGCACCAGTTGTAGTAACAACATCTCTTAAAACAGATACTCCATACACAGACGTTAATTCTATAATTGGAGATTTATTAATTAGTCTTAATGCTATTGGTACAGAGTCAACTTGTATAAGCGCAAACCCAAGAACTTCGTCGTGTTTAATAGGTGAATTTCGTACTAAATCATCTCCTTGAGATGTTTGAATTGAGAAAGTTATATTGTTTGCCCCAATGGATGTCTGAGTTGCTACCCACCAATTTATAAAATATCTACCTACTTTATTTATTACTATTTCACCAGTCAATGAATTATAAACTACAGCTCCATAACTATTCACTATAGTTTCAAAAATTACATTAGAATTTGTATTCACTGTTCCAGCTGATTGCCTTTGAATTTGAAGGCCTATGGTGTCCAAACTGCATCCCTTCTTATTAGCAATAACTTCCATTGTTATTACTAATTCATAATATGCTGCACTTTTATAATATGTTATTGCCCATATTCCCTTTATTCTGTTTAGAAATTTTTAATCAGAAACATACATAAAAATCTTAATTACTGTAATATTTGAAGAAAATTATTTTTACAATGTTACTTTTTGAACATTTAAAGTAAATGAAAGTAGTACTACCACGCATCTATGTATATATTGAAAGAAGAAACGTAATTTACTTTACGTTTCTTCAAATAAAAACCATCTAATTATGATACTCTAACCTAATGAAGTTGGAAACTCGCCTTGTAAAATGTCATTAAATTAGTCTAAGCGAATAATAGTTACTTGAGCTCCTATTGAAGGCGCTAAGGCAGTTGTTAATGGAATAGCTGAATTGTTTCGTAAGGTAATTACGTCTCCAGCTGCAAGTGATATAATAGCGTCTCCAGAAACTTCTCCAGTAGCAACTAAAGCTGAAAGTGATGTTGATGCATCCACTGTTCCATTTATTGCAATTGCGATTGCAGAACCTACTCCACTAGTAATGTTTACACTATAATAAATTTGGTAATTTCCAGTGGTTGTAACTGTTATTGTAGTTGTTCCCGCTGTATGCGTAATATTTGATAAAGGTCCATTATTACTGAAAGGCACATCAGCACCCCCGACTACTGTTGCATCAATAACTGTAGCAAGTTGATAAACATAGCCAAATGCAGCCAGTCCCGATCCAGTAGCTCCAGTTACTCCTGTTACACCTGTAGCTCCTGTTTCACCAGTTGTTCCTGTGACTCCCGTTTCACCTGTTGCTCCGGTTAATCCAGTCTCGCCTGTGGCTCCTGTAATTCCTGTCTCTCCTGTGGCTCCTGTAATTCCTGTCTCTCCTGTTGCTCCGGTGATTCCTGTCTCTCCCGTTGCTCCTGTAATTCCTGTTTCACCTGTTGCTCCTGTAATTCCTGTTTCACCTGTTGCTCCAGTTTCACCCGTTACTCCAGTAACTCCAGTTTCACCTGTTGCTCCTGTAATTCCAGTCTCACCTGTTGCTCCAGTAATTCCTGTCTCTCCCGTTGCTCCGGTGATTCCTGTCTCGCCTGTGGCTCCAGTTTCACCCGTTACTCCAGTAACTCCTGTCTCGCCCGTGGCTCCTGTAATTCCAGTCTCACCTGTTGCTCCAGTAATTCCTGTTTCACCAGTAGCTCCAGTAACTCCTGTTTCACCAGTAGCTCCAGTAACTCCAGTTTCACCTGTTGCTCCGGTTAATCCAGTCTCGCCTGTGGCTCCTGTAATTCCTGTCTCGCCTGTTGCTCCAGTAATTCCTGTTGCTCCGGTGATTCCTGTCTCACCTGTGGCTCCTGTTGTCCCTGTTGTTCCAGTTGTTCCGGTTGTTCCGGTTGTTCCTGTAGCTCCAGTTGCTCCTGCCCCTGTTATACTTCCTATATCTTCTGGTATCTCCCCTAACACTAAATTCGCTATAATTGGTACCAAAGTAGAATAAAACACAGTAGCAGCAGTTTTATTGATTAACCTTATTGCTATTGGAGCAGAATTAACTTGTATAATAGCAAATCCATCAATCTGGCCCGTTTTAATAGGGGAATTTCCTTTTAAATCATCCCCCTGAGATGTTTGAATTGAAAAAATTATATTACTTGATCCTATAGCTGTCTGAGTTGCTACCCCCCAGTTGATAAAATACCTTCCCGGTTTGTTTATCACTATTTCACCAGTTATTAGGTTATAAACTACGGCTCCATAACTATTTACTATCGTATCAAATACTACATTAGAATTTATATTTACTGTTCCAGATATTTTTCTTTGAAGTTGAAGACCTATCGTATTCAAACCATTAACCTCCTTATTTTCAATAACTTTGAATGTTGTTGCTGATTCATATTATGCTGTTGAATCATAGTGTGTAGTAATATTACACGTATTTGGTTAATATAATAATTTATAATATTTATATATTATAAATCATTATATATTATATTGTATTATTTCTGTCCTGTTTTGGTTACCTTTAATTCATTTAATATAGGCTTTAAGGTTTACGAATCTCTTAAATATACAAGATATTTTATCTAAACTATTTTTATATATCCATATAATCCATCTTATTTAGGTAAATGTGCACTGCTTTTAATGGTGCAAGTCTATTTTAGTACCTATAAAAATGCCTATTAATATAACACAAAGCTAGTAGGAAACACTAGAGGAGTATCTTAAATAAGATACTCCAACTACTTAAAAATGTAAACTTAAAATCTTAGATTATTTCAACCGAGACATTCTAGCAAATTCATCCTCTTAGTAGAATTTAAACAATTACCACAATTCCTCCCAACTTATCGAGCAATCAAGCTGAGTGCTAAGTGCAGATGTGGCTTGCAGCGTTAAAGTTTCGCCAGGGTTCAAATAGATGGTTAGACTATCTACGAGTAATTGGTTGCTAGCATTAATTGATATTTCAAAGGCCAAAACCAATACTCCTCCTGTAGCCGAGGATAAAGTTGAGGAATATTCCACAACAC
>Ga0209123_1000767_pt1 | contig 37353 bp, 32 predicted proteins | sample BarGraIncu00431A_FD_184500 | JGI IMG/M metagenome (GOLD analysis project Ga0209123, IMG submission 184500) | Arctic peat soil microbial communities from Barrow, Alaska, USA - Barrow Graham LP Incubations 004-31A (SPAdes) (version 2) | ecosystem: Environmental > Terrestrial > Soil > Wetlands >... | reverse complement strand
AGTAACAATATTCACATCTACAACTGTATTCACCTAAATTAACTGCATTTTTAACAAATTCTTTTAAATTATAACTATCTATTATATCTAATTTACAGTTTACATCTTTGCAGTAATTTATTAATGTTTCTTTTCTTTTTTCATATTCCATTTTAGGTTGTATATTTGGATTATACCATAAACTTGTTATATCTAATTCTATATCTTCCGTAAATACTTTTCTGAATTTAGTTAAATCTTCATGTATATAGACAAAGCATGGTGCACAACATGTATGAATTAATAATTTACTCATTTTTATGCTCCAATCCTAAATGTGCATATGCTAAAGGAGTAGCGGTTCGCCCTCTAGGTGTTCTATTTAAATATCCTATTTGCATAAGATATGGCTCATAAAAATCTTCAATTGTATCTTTATCTTCTCCTATTGAAGCTGCTAAAGTTTCTAATCCGACAGGTCCACCACCGAATTTTGTTATTATGGCTAGTAACATATCTCTATCTGTTTTGTCTAATCCTAGTTCATCAACTTCTAATCTATCTAAAGAACTTTTGGCTATATCATAATCGATTACTTTTTTACCTTGTACTTGTGCATAATCTCTTACCCTTTTAAGTAATCTATTTGCTATTCTAGGTGTTCCTCTACATCTTGAACCAAGTTCTAAAGCAGCTTCTTTATCTATCTCAATGTTTAATATACTTGCACTTCTTTTTATAATAGTTGATAGCTGTTTTTCCGTGTATAGTTCTAATCTATGTATTATACCGAATCTATCACGAAGTGGTGATGATAAACTACCTGCTTTTGTTGTAGCACCAACTAAAGTAAATTTATTCAAATCCAATCTAATTGATCTTGCTGAAGGTCCTTTACCTATTATAATATCCAAACAAAAATCTTCTAATGCTGGATACAATATTTCTTCTATTGTTTTATTCATTCTATGTATTTCATCTATAAATAACAAATCATTCTCTTGTAAGTTTGTAAGTATAGCTGCTAAATCTCCAGCCTTTGATATAGCTGGTCCAGATGTTACTCTAATATTAACTCCCATTTCTGCAGCTATTATACTCGCAAGTGTCGTTTTTCCAAGTCCTGGAGGTCCATATAATAACACATGATCCAAAGATTCGTTTCTTTCTTTTGCAGCATCTATATATACTTTTAAATTTTCTTTTACTTTAGTTTGTCCTATGTAATCCTCAAAATTACGTGGTCTTAAAGAGACTTCCATCTCATTTTCTTCATCAGCATATTCTGTTGATATAACTCTATCTTCGATCAAGATGTACGCCTCCTTTATTGTATAAGTATATTATATCACAAATTGTAATCGCATTGCAAGAAAATATATAAAGTTATATTAAAAATAACTTCAAATTATATCCTAATATTAATAAAATTTGACAAGTATGATATAATTATATATGTAACAAAATTTTGACCTTATTAAAATTTTAATTAGGGGGGTACAATTAATGCCTTTAGGAACAGAAAAAATTGATGAAATTTTTCATTTCTCTACTGAACACAAAAGTACAGATTCAGAAAAAAGAGAAAAAAATAATCGGAGATTCGAAACAATATGTAGAAAGTTACCCGAGGTAATGAATGTAGTTTATGAATCTAAAAATGGTCTCACTGCTTCCATACAAATTGTTAATGCGCAATATGCCAAGACTATTAGTCAAGAAGATATAACAAATGCTATGAAGGAGCTAAAATCATTTTACAAAATTATTTCTAATCATCATATAGATTTAAATACCAAAGCTTCTGCAATAAGAGCATTTGATTTTAAAGAATACCGTAAATTAGCAAGTAATTGCAAATTTACATGGCTTAAATCTATAGCACGTCTGCTTAATATGAGAACAATGTCTATCAATTATCTTCACGATAAATTTGATAAAAAACTGTATTCTGATGATTTAAAATTGCAATCATTTTTCTTTCAAGATTTAATATTAAAATACAATGATATATCTGTTGACAACTTTTATGTTTATGTACTTCGATATGATTTAAAGACAATTAAAAAAAGAAATCCTCATCCTAAAGTTAAGAAATAACTAAAAAGTTATAAATCCTAGAAAAAATAAAGTCTAACTAAATAGTTAGACTTTATTTTTTTGTTATTTTATATTATATAATTTATACTTTATAATTATGGTATTAATTCATAAACAACATCTTTTGCATTAGAAGTATCTAATGTTATAGATGAACTTATAGTTGTTGTTTGATTAGCTTTTATTTGTCCTACAAATCCTATAGCTTCAGCAATTACACTTCCATCATTAGCCATAAATTTTATTTTAAATCTTAAATTATCTTTAGCTATTCCATTGTTTGTTACTGTTGAAGTTAATAAAGCTGTTCCGTTACTATATACTACTTTAGTTTGCTTTATTACTACGTCTCCTACTTCTTTAGTTTGTGATAATTCTTCACTTGTATTTACTTTAGTACCATCAGCTGCTTGTGTGAAATTTGTTTCAACATTAGCTGGTTGTTTAGTTTCATCAACCACATTATTTTTATTTTTATTAACCGACGCAATAACTATTATTATTGCAATTACAAAAACTATACCTATAATTAATAATCTGATTTGGTTTTGACTTTTACTATTCATTTTCATATCCCCCTATAATTTTATTTAATGTGTAAATCACATGATTATATTTTACAATATACTTTAATAAATATCAAGTGTTTATTTGTTTTTTTACTAAATATTGCAAAAACTATTTAAATATCTGAACTTATTGAATTATTTCATACATAACAACTCTTAAATCTGATATATCTGTGGTGATAAATGAATCTACATATTTTGTTTCATTTGTTTTTATTCTACCTACATATCCTACAATTTCAGCTATTAAAGTACCATCTAATGCAATGAATTTTGCTTTGAATCTCAAATTTTCTATAACACTTCCGTTATTAGTAATTTTTGAATTTAATCTAGAGATTACTTTCCCATATACTATTTCATTTTGCTCAAATAACAAATCTCCTGATTTAAAACCTTCTGATACATTTTTCATTATATTATTTGATTTATAATTGCTAACAGTATTCACATTAAAATAATTTCCATTAAATTCTATGTATGCTATAATAACTGCTAATAATGCAATAACAAAAACTAAAATTAATATTAACCATTTTATACTATTTTCTATTTTAGTCCCCATTTTTATGTTCTCCTATAATACTATTTTGTGTATATAATTTTTACTATATACTCAATGCTTAATATTAAATAAGTGATAAAGAAAAAAACTAAAAAAACTGTTATATTTCATTAAAAAACTGTTACATCTTTAAGTAAAATAATTATTGGTGTAATAATTATTAATTTCATGTATATTGTATACCTTTAAAATTGTATCATATATAAAATATTTGTCAACAAAATTCGACAAAGTAAATAAAAATACACTCATTATTTCGAGTGCATTTTTATTTTTTCACATTAACTTTTTTAAAAATTGTCCTGTATAACTTCCATCAAATTTAGCTACTTTTTCAGGTGTATCACTAATTAAAACTGTACCACCCTTATCTCCACCTTCTGGACCTAAGTCTATAATATAATCTGCTGATTTTATTACATCTAAATTATGTTCTATTATAACTACTGTATTTCCTGTATCAGTTAATCTGTTTATTATATGTATTAAATTATGAACATCTGCCATATGTAAACCTGTTGTAGGTTCATCTAATATGTATAATGTTTTTCCTGTTGCTCTTTTTGATAACTCAGTGGCTAGTTTGATTCTTTGTGCTTCTCCACCACTTAATGTAGTAGATGGTTGACCTAATTTAATATATCCAAGTCCAACATCAAATAAAGTTTGAACTTTACTTTTTATTTTAGGTATATTTTTAAAGAATTCAACAGCTTCTTCTATTGTTAAATCTAAAATATCACTTATGTTTTTTCCTTTGTATTTAACTTCTAAAGTTTCTCTAGAATATCTTTTACTGTTACATACTTCACACGGAACATATACATCAGGTAAAAAGTGCATTTCAATCTTAATGATACCATCACCCCTACATGCTTCACATCTTCCACCAGGTACATTAAAACTAAATCTTCCTTTAGCATAACCTCTCATTTTAGCATCTGCAGTACTAGCAAATATATCACGTATTGGATCAAACATTCCAGTATATGTTGCAGGATTAGAACGAGGTGTTCTACCAATTGGAGATTGATCTATATTTATAACTTTATCTATTTTTTCTAATCCAGTTATTTTATCATATTGACCGGGTTTAACCCTATCATTATTTAATTCTTTAGAAATAGATTTATATAGTATTTCATTAACTAATGTACTTTTACCACTACCTGATACTCCAGTTACACATGTAAATACTCCTATAGGAAATTTAGCATTAATGTTTTTAAGGTTGTTTTCTTTAGCACCTTTTATTTCTATATATCCATTCATAATTTTTCTTCTTTTACTTGGAACTTCTATTTTTATTCTTCCACTTAAATATTGTCCAGTTATAGAATTTTCATCTTTCTTCATATCTTCTACATTACCGGCAAATACAACGTTACCACCATGGATTCCAGCTCCAGGTCCAATATCTACTATAAAATCAGATTGATTCATTGTATCTTCATCATGCTCTACTACAATTAATGTATTTCCTAAATCTCTCATTCTTTTAAGAGATTTAAGTAATTTTTCATTATCTTTTTGATGTAGTCCAATACTTGGTTCATCAAGTATATATAACACACCAGTAAGTCCAGAACCTATTTGTGTTGCAAGTCTTATTCTTTGAGCTTCACCACCACTAAGCGTTCCTGCTGCTCTTGATAAAGTCAAATAGTTTAGACCAACATCTATTAAAAATTGTAATCTACTATTTAATTCTTTTATAATCTGTTCTGCTATCTTTTTGTTTTTTTCACTCAAATCTTCATTTATTTTATTCATATATTCTTTTATATTAGTTATACTCATATTACATATTTCATGTATATTCAATTTACCAAATTTAACTGCTAAACTTGTATCTTTAAGTCTTGCTCCGTTACAAGTAGAACATTTTGATGAAGACATAAAATTTTCATAATATTGTTTCATACCTTGTGAAGCTGTCTCTCTAAATCTTCTTTCTAGAGCGTTTACAACACCTTCAAATTTAGATTCAAAATCTCTAACTAGACTTTTTGTAACATGTTTGAATTTAATTTTTTCATTTCCAGAACCATATAACAAAACATTATAGAATTTTTCATCTAAATCTTTTATTTTTGTACTGCTATTTACACCATAATGCTTACATAATCCATCAATATACATACTGCTAATACTATCCATTGTACTACCAGCCCATCCTAAAATAGCAGAATAGTCATTTAATCTTTTATTTACATTTGGTATTATTCTTTGAACATCAATTTTAAGCAATTCACCTAAACCAGTACAATCTGGACATGCTCCAAATGGACTGTTAAAAGAAAACATTCTAGGGTTAAAATCTTCTATACTTATTCCACAATCTGGACATGCATAATTTTCACTAAATAAATGATCTTCCCTTTCAGGAGTTGATACCATGACTAATTTATCTGCATGTGCAAGTGCAAGTTCAACAGAATCTGTTAATCTTTGTCTTATACCTTCACCTACAACTAATCTGTCAACTATTATCTCAATATTGTGTTTCTTGTTTTTATCTATTGGAGCTATTTCTTCTGATAAATCTATTATTTCTCCATCAATTCTAGCTCTTACAAAACCATCTTTTATAGCACTTTCTAACAACTTAGTATGTTCACCTTTTTTACCTCTAATAATTGGAGCCATAATAAATAATTTAGTTCCCTCTTCATATTCCATGATTTGATCTACTATTTCATCTATAGTTTGCTTCCTTATTCTTTTACCACATACAGGACAATATGGAACACCTACTCTTGCATATAACAAACGTAGATAATCATATATTTCAGTTACAGTCCCTACAGTAGAACGTGGATTTTTTGACGTTGTTTTTTGATCAATTGATATTGCAGGTGATAATCCTTCAATAGACTCAACATCAGGTTTTTCCATCAAACCTAAAAATTGTCTTGCATATGAAGATAATGATTCAACATATCTTCTTTGACCTTCTGCATATATAGTATCAAATGCTAAAGAAGTTTTTCCACTTCCAGATAAACCTGTAAATACAACTAATTTATCTCTTGGTATTTCCAAATCTACATTTTTTAAATTGTGTTCTTTAGCACCTTTTATAATTATCTTATCTAACATATTTTATCCTCCACTATTAATTCTAAATATATTATTTGATAATACATGTAGAATTATGATTATATCTTAGTTATTATATCATTAAAACAATTGTTTGTCAACATCATATATTTATTTTTTTAAGTAATTGTATATTTATGTAACTTTTTGAGAATCATATTATCATGAGGTGATATTATGGAAGATGGAAAATTACCTATAGGTTTTGCTTTCTCTATAGCTCAACATGAGGAGGCATTTAAATATTATGGTAGTTTAGATAAAGCTACACAAACTAAAATTACAGATTATATACAAAATGTAGCTACAGGTGATGAAGCAAAACAAAAAATTGATACAAGCATTAATGAACTTGCAAATCAAAATACAAATTTTCTAAATTAGATAAAAAACTAAGTTTGCGTTTATTTTTTATACAATATATTTAGCATAATCCATTTTGTCAATTGTTACAAATCCAGGTTCGGCATTTATTACATCTTTTATTCTATTTACAATAGTCGAACATGTAAGTTCGGCTGTTGCTGGTTTATTTATTGTAACTGTTACATCTGGCTTACCATATATTGTCCATTCAGTTCTATCATGTTCATCGTTTGGATATACTTTGCCTGTACATTCAGTTTCAATTTCTATACCTTCTTTTGTTTTAGTTGTAACAACTGCTATCATACCTGTTGCATTACCTGCAGGTATATCAATATCTAAAGTATGTGATTTTATATCCTCTTTGCATGTATGAGGCACTGTTGTTTGAAGTTGTGATACTACCTCTAAACCAAGTTTAGATGCTAATGCATGATTTGAATTCCACATATATGAAGGTATAAATTCTCCTTTTTGTATTAATTCATTTCTCTCAGTTATAGACATTTTATCTATAATCGATATTTCATTTGCAAACGAAGTTATATCTAATCCTACACCATGACCTCTTGCCATTTCTCTTCCGTAGTCTTCTAAATTGTAACTTGTTCCACCTTTTATTTTTGTTATATTCTGTATACTGCCGGCAATAACCGAAATTAAATTACACCAATATACATCTTGATAACCACTACCAGTTATTGTACAGTTATTTGCCTTAGCAATATTGTGTAATTCTTTTGCTATTTTTGGTGATGAATTCATAGGATAAAATGCTTCTTCACAACTAGATATTACATTTATACCAAGTGTTGCACATAATTTAAATGATTCATACACATCACTCATTAAGCTCATTGTAGTTATTATACAAATATCAGGTTTAGTTTCTATTAAAACTTTTTCTGCATCTTTTACACTGTTAACCTTAACACGCATATAATCACATCCGATTATTTCTCCAATATCTTTACCAATCAAATCATCATTCACATCAAATGCTGCCACTATATTATATCCTTTTTCATTAGCATATCTCATTATATATTCTGACATTTTACCTGTTCCATACTGTGCAATTTTAATATTGTTCAATTTATATCACTCCCTATATACAATATTCTACCATAATTTATACAATTGTATACAATATTTTTTGATTTAACTAAATTTAAAAAAACTGAAATTAATAACAAACAAATAAAGAGAAAAGTATAATAATCTCTATTATACTTTTCTCTTATTAATACTATAATTTTGGTAGCTAGAATGATCCGCCACCACCACCGCCTCCGGCCTCCGCCGCCTCCTCCGCCACCTGAATATCCTCCAGATGAACTACTACCAGACATTGAAGCTGCTGAAGCAGTAAACGCTTGTGAATATACTGCCATATGTAACATAGGGTATGTAGTGTAAATATAATTTTCATCATATCCTTGACTTAATAATTCTTCTTTAAATTCTTTTGAAACTTTATCTGCTATTCCAAATAATGAAGCAAATACTAAATATTTTCCCCAAAGAACCATTTCAATTGGATATCTTTCTTTAATCAAACTATATTCCATTAAATATTTTTGTAATCCTAAAAGTTTATTATATTCATCAACGTATTCATCTTTTAAACTTTTAGCACCAGTTAATATAATTACAGCTAACATAGAAAATACAAATGCTTCTATAAATATAACTATAAATATCATGGTAATTTTATCTATAACAGGAGATATAAAAAATATATTTATAGATGCAGCAATTAATAACATTAAAATTGTATATGTAAATGTTTTCCACAAACTCTTAGGGATTTTGTTATACATTTTTTCATTGTTTTTAACAGTTTTATCCGAACATGATTTTCTAAATTTTTCTCCTAATTTATAATCTTTTCCTAATTCTTTAAATCTTTCATTAAGTTCAAATCTATTGCCTTCAAATTCTGTTACATCTATATTGTAATCTAATTTCTTATTAAATATATAATTTAATAATTCTTTTTCATAATTACTTAACTCGTTTATATCCTTTAAATTATCAGTACTTACATAATATTCATATGTATCTTTAAATACTTTTACCTTTTTTAGTGATTCAAGTTTTATATATTTTCTATTTGATAAATCAAGTATTGTAGCTACAATAAGATTAGGATCACTATAACCAAACATCATATTTCTTATACAACTATCATCAGCTAGTAAATATGCATCTGGTAACTGAGTATAATGCTCAACCTTTTTATATGTTTTTATATTTTTATTTTTACATTTTATGATTTTAGATATTATAAATATAATTGCAATTATATTTAATAATACACACAAAATCCATATTTTATTGGATAAATCATATTTTTGAATATATTTTTCCCTATCTATAGACATTTGATTTTCTATAGTAGTTAGTGTGTTAATATCATAATTTTCATTTATTGTTTTTTTAACATTAGTCATAAATTTATTAGGGAAAACAGCACGTATATCTACTGCAGTTCCACCTGATATATTACTAACTTTCATATTTACTGTATTACCTATTAAATTTATCTTATTATTATATATTGTTGCATATGTGTGCCCAAATGCTTGTATATCATTAGATACTGGAAAACTTACTGATATATCAAGATTATCTATATGACATTCCCAATCTGCTCCTACGAAATTCCAGTAAAATTCAGAATTATCATTGTAGTTTACAATAACATCTTTTATTGTATATTTATATTCCACATATTTATATGCTCCACTACTAATAGGGCTATATGCTTTTATTTTTGTTCTATTTCCATTTTCTAATCTATCTGTAATAGAATATACATTATCAATTCCATTTGATAGCATATTTTCTGGTTGTTCAATAGCTACTTTCATATCTTCAAATGAAGTATCGGATGTATATACACTAACATTCCCTATTCCACTTGCTTGATATCTAAGTGATGTAGCTTTCATATCATTTTTTTGATTTGAAAATGTGTATTTATATAATATATCTCTGTATACTCCATTTGCACTTTCATCAAAAGAATATTTCAAATATTCTACAATATCCATATCGCCATTATCTTTTACTTCAGCTTCTATTTTATAGTCGTCTACTTTAAATTCTGCTGCAAACAAAGTGGTAGAAAAACATAAAATAGATAGAATTAACATTAAACATATTTTTTTTATCTTAAACATAATATACCTCTCCTTATTTCATACCCTTCATACTAAGTGATACTTTACCTTTTTCTAAATCTATTCCTATAACTTTAACTGTTACAATATCACCTACTGAAACTTCTTCCATTGCATCTCTTACAAAACTATCTGATAATTCAGATATATGCACTAGTCCATCACCTTTTATACCAATATCTACAAATGCTCCAAAATTAGTAACATTTCTAACAGTTCCTGATAAAATCATATCTATCTTCAAATCTTCTATTTTTAAAACATCACTCTTTAAAATAATTTTTGGTATATCATCACGAACATCTCTACCTGGTTTTTTAAGCTCTGTTATTATATCAGTTAATGTAAGAATACCTACATCTAAATCACCTGCTAATTTTTTTATATCAATTGATTCTATTTTGGTAGCAAGTTCACTTATATTTTTAACATTTAATATATCAAGTATTTTTTTAGCTATATCATATGATTCAGGATGTACCATAGTACTGTCTAAAATATTTTTAGATTCTAATACTTTTAAAAATCCCGCACATTGTACAAAAGATGTTTTACCTAATTTTTCAACTTTAAGTAATTCTTTTCTTGTTTTAAACTTACCGTTTTCTTCTCTATATTTAACTATATTATTTGCTACAGTAGTATTTATTCCAGAAACATATGACAGTAATGATGGAGTTGCAGTATTTAGATCTACACCAACAGTATTTACAGCATTTTCAACAACACCATTTAAACTTACATCTAATCTTTTTTGATTAACATCATGTTGATATTGTCCAACCCCTATACTTTTAGGATCTATTTTAACAAGTTCAGCTAGTGGATCTTGAAGTCTTCTTGCTATACTAATAGCTCCTCGTATTGATACGTTAATATCTGGATATTCTTTAGTTGCAAGTTCAGATGCAGAATATACACTTGCACCAGCTTCACTTACTATTGTATAATACACTGTGTTTTTACATTTTTTAATAACATCAGATACAAACTTTTCAGATTCTCTAGAAGCTGTCCCATTTCCTATTGCTATCATAGTAACATCATATTTATCTATTAATTGTACCAACTTTTTAGTTGCACCTATCTCATCACTTTGTGGTGGAGTTGGATATATAGTTGTTGTGTCTAATACTTTGCCTGTATCATCCATTACAGCTATTTTACAGCCTGTCCTAAATGCAGGGTCAAGTCCTATGATATTCATACTTTTAAGTGGAGATTGCATAAGTAAATGTTTAACATTGATTCCAAATATTTTTATAGCTTTTTCAGAAGCTTCCTCTGTTAAATCAGATCTTATTTCTCTTTCAATTGCAGGTTTGATATATTTTTTATATGAATTTTTAATTGAATCTATTATTAAATCTGTAAATATACATTCGCCTTTTAAAATTTGTTTGTTTAAATACTCTATTATTTGACCTTCATCAACATCTAAAGACACTTTCAAAAACTTTTCTTTTTCTCCTCTGTTTAAAGCAAGTACTCTATGACCCGCTATTCTATTAACATTTTCAGAAAAGTTATAGTACATTTCATAAGTTGATTTTACAGTTTTATCTACAGCAACTGTTACCATTTTACCAGTTAAGTATGATAATCTTCTTATTTGTTTTCTATAGTCTGGATTATCTGAAATATTTTCAGCAATTATATCACAAGCACCACTAATAGCAATATTTACATCAGTAACACTCTCATTTATGTATTTACTTGCAATATCTTCAGTTGTACCTTCTTTTATATTTTGCTTTATTATTTCATTTGCTAACCCTTCTAATCCCATTTCTTTAGCTATAGTTGCTTTAGTTCTCTTTTTAGGTTTATATGGTCTATATATATCCTCTAATTCAGTTAAAATATGTGCATTTTGTATCTTAACACGTAAATCATCAGTCATTTCATCTAACTGTTCAATATGCCTTGTTATATCTTCTTTTCTAGTATTTAAATTTTTAAGATAGTTTAATCTATCATCTAATTTTCTTAAAATTTCGTCATCCAAATTTCCTGTTGCTTCTTTTCTATATCTAGCTATGAATGGAATAGTATTTCCTGCATCTATTAAAGTTATTGTATCAATGATTTGTTTTTTACTAATTCTAAGCTCACGCTCGAGTACCTCTATAATTTTATCCATAACGTCTCCTATCTTTCTTTTATTTATTCAAAATGTTTATCCATAAGTGCTATAACTTCATTTTTATCAAGGTATCCAACAGATTTTTCTACTGGTTTACCATCTTTAAATACAACTAAAGTTGGAACAGATTGTATTTTATATCTATTTACTATATTTGGATTTTCATCAATATTAATCTTTACAATTTTGTACTTTCTACTATTAGATATATCTTCCAAAATAGGTAGTAGCATTTTACATGGTGGGCACCATGTAGCAAAGAAATCAACAAGTACAACTCCTTCTAAGTTAGTTTCTTTAAAAAAATTACTTTCAGTTACATGTTTTACCATTTTAAAATCTCCTTTAAATCTTTTTTTACATTATATAACATAACGCGTGTTTTTACAACCAAAAAATACATTTTTTTACGCTTTTAACGTATTTGTTTTAAATAAAATTTGTAACAAAAATATGTATTTATATAAGTTAAAAACTTTTTTTGCAAATTTTGTCATATTTTCTTGACATATTACAAATGTAGTAGTATAATACTCAAACGAATATATTTTGAAGGAGTGTTGTTAATATGACCCTAGTAAAAAATTATCTTGAACAGTTACAAAGATCTGCTGTTTCCTTACGGTTACAAATTCCCGAATGCATTTCTAAAGCAATAGTCAACAAAATTGACCTCATTCAGGATCGTTCTACTTCTGTTCTTCCTGAAAGTATAATATACGCTAGTTCAATTGATGAAAATAGGTTTAGTTCACAAACTGATTTAGGTAGGGTTAAACTTACCGGATGGCAGTTGCAAATTGTGAAAGCAACAAAAAAATCTAACCATGAAGAAGTTCTGGTTGCAAAGATTATTAAGATAGGTTCTATTAGCACAAAAGTGGCTGCATCCGGTCGTAGAAACGGTAACAACCCAGTAAGACACAAAGCAATCAAAAGATAAGCTTTAATACAACAACAAAAACACACCATAAATTATGGTGTGTTTTTCATTTTATATTTTAATTTATATCTTATTTAAATATTGCATGCATACCCAACCACGTTGTATTTTTCCCCATCCATTTAGTATTTCACTTATTTCTAATACAATTTTATATGAATATGCTGTTACTTTATTAGAATTTATAGTTGCTGCTACTCTGCAATTTAAACCCATATATGGTGTTACTTGATATCTTCCAAGTACTGGTGTTGTTGCTGCTACTTTTGTTACATATGTCATAGATACCCATCCATATGCTGTTTTTCCCCATCCATTACTTGTTTCAGTTATTTCTAATACAGTTCCAAATGAATATACTCTTACTCTATTAGAATATACCGTTGGTGATACTCTACAGTTTAGTCCTGTATATGATGTTACTTTATATTTTATAGATGCAAATGATAATCCAGCAATTGCATTGTTTATTGCTATTGTTTTTTCTACCATTAAAGCGTTTGTTGTTTCAGATAATGCTAATGCATTTGTCAGTGCTAACCAACTACTTGATGTATAAGTAGACTGTACTTTAGTTGCAGCTAACGCTTTTGCAATATCTAAGTTTGCTTTTCCTGCAAAAACCAATCCATTTATTGCATTGTTTATTGCAGATGTTTTTGTTACCATTAAATCATTTGTTGTATGTGGTAATGCCCTAGCTGATGTTAATGCTGCCCAGCTTATTATTGTATAATCTAGTTGTGATTTTGAATTTGCAATTAATAATGCTGCATCAAAATCTGTTTGACCTGCAAAAACTAAACTATTTTGTGCTGCTTTTATTGCATCTTTTGCTACTAATACTTGTGCTGGAGTATTTTTAACTGTTACTATATTTGCGTTTACTACAGCTTGATAAGTTGCCCAAGTTGCTATTGAATAATTTTTTTCATTAACTGCATTTATAACTTCATTATATGCTGTTAAATCTGCTTCTAATTTTGCTTGTGCCTCAGTAATATTTTTTGTTGCTTTTGTTACTTCTACTGCAGTATATCTATCTGTTACAACATTTTTACTTACAACTGCTTTATATGCATCCCAACTAGATTTTGTGTAACCTTCTGATGTTACTGCATCAAGTAATGTATTGTATGCTGTTAAATCCACTTTTAGAAAAAATTGTACAACTTTTAGTTTAAGTATTGTTAACTCTACTAGTGGTTGAGGACTTTTTAAAGTCATTATATTTGCTGTTACTATCTTTTGATAATCTGCCCAACTTTTTGGTGTACAGTTTGATTCAACCACCTGTGCTAACACTTCATTGTATTCTGATAAATCTGCTACTAAATTCTTTTGTGCCTCTACAATTTTTGCTGTAGCTACGTCTACTGCTACTTGAGTATCTTCAACTGTTACTATATTTGCTGCTACAACTGCTTGATAAGTTTCCCAGATTTTTTTTGCATAATTCTTTTTGATTTTATCTGGTACTGCTGCAACAGCTGCATTGTATGCAGTTAAATCAGCTTTAAGTACAAGATTCAATTGTGCATCTGTAATGCTTTTTGTTGCTCTTGCTACTTGTGCTGGAGTATTTGTATCTGTTACAACATTCGCTGTTACAACTAATTGATAATTAGTCCAACTTATTATTGTATACGCTCCTTGTGTTACTTTTGCCAGTGCAGCATTATATGCTGTTAAATCTGATTTCAATTCAGATTTTTTAGCTCTAAGTCTTATAGTTGCATCATCCACTTCGTTTTGTTTTGCTTTATCATTTTTTTCTACCTTTATTACATCGTCAAGTGCTTTAAAATATGAATCCCAACTTTCTACTGTATATCCTTCTTTAGATAACAACATAACATCTCTTGTAGCATCAACATATTGAATGTCAATAGCTATTGTTAGTTCAATCTTGTTTACAACCTTATCTAAAACTTTATCCACCATCTCACTTCCAGGTGTTGCATAAATACATGCATTTGTAAATAATGTTGTAATAAATGTCATTATAATAACTACTATTATTTTACTTGTAAATTTTCTCACTTTAACCTCCTTATTAAATACTTTCATAACCCATAACTCCTTCCATTAATTCACATTAACATAATCATTCTATTCTTTTATGTTATATAAATCAACGAATTAACAAAAGTAGATTTAATATGGTAAAACTATACAAAATGCAGTATAAAAGCCATTTTTAAGGGGTTATAATATAAAAGTTATTCATAAAAATTTATTCGATACTATAATAATACAAAAGTTATTGTTTGTTATAGTATTAATATGACATATAATTTAAAAACAAAGCAAATTTACACAAAAAAAAGTCATACAATAAATTTGTATGACTTTTTTGAATTTAATTTTTTAAATTATTTTTCTACATCTATATATTTTTTGAATTTAAATGTATAGTCTATTATAGACCATATAGTAGCAATAAATGCTCCTGCAATAAATACAGACATAAATACATTAGTTAAAAGTTGTAATTCATTCATTTTTAAACTATTAACTAAGAATGAACCAAAACCACCACCAGCACTTACTGGTAAATCAATAATTGCAAGTAATATTCCACCTAATTGTAGAAATGTTTTTATTTTTCCACTTAAAACTGCACCGATTGCAACATTTTTATCTGCACCGAACATTCTAATACTACTAACCCAAAAATCTCTAAATATTACTAAAGCTGCTATGTATGCAGGTATTGTTCCTGATGCTGTAAGCATAATAAATCCAGCTGAAACTAATAATTTATCTGCTAATGGATCCATTATCTTTCCAAAAGTTGTAACTATTCCTTTTTTTCTAGATATCATTCCATCTAAAAAATCTGTAAATGCAGCAATAGCATATATAGCTAACGCAACATACTTTAACCATTCAAATCCTTCTATTTTAATAGACATTACTATTATAAATACAGGTACTAATGCTATTCTAAGCATTGTTAATTTATTCGGTAAATTCATTTTCTTTAACATAAACCCCACTTCTCCTTTTTCTTAACTGATTATATCATATTCGATTTAATAATACAAGTTTTTCACAAAAATTTCACTTATTGATTTTATATATTATTTACAAGTTGTTTGAAATGATTTCCTTTTGCTTCAAAGTTTTTATACATGTCAAAAGAAGCACTAGCAGGTGAAAGCACTATATTATCACCACTTTTACTTATACTATTTGCATATTTTACACATTCTTCTAATGTAGATAAAGTTATTATTTCACATATATTATCTATGCCTTGTTTTGTTTTTTCATCTAATACTGCTTTTTCTATTTTCGGTGCAGTTTTTCCAAGTAATATTAATATTTTCACTTTATCTATTATGTATTTTCCCATGTCATCATATGGAATATTTTTGTCATATCCACCTGAAATCAAAATAATCTTATCATTAAATGATAAGAGGCCTGCAATAGTCCTAGCTGGAGATGTTGCTATAGAATCATTAAACCAATTAACTCCATTAATAGTTTTAAATAACTCCATTCTATGTTCAACTCCTGTAAATGTTGTTATTACAGAAGTTATAGCCTCAATTCCTGTTATATCTATTACACATGAAGCTGCAGCACATATATTAGCTAGGTTATGAATACCAACCAACTTAATATCTGAAATTTTAGCAATTTTTTCGTATTCACCATTTACATTTGAAACTATATACCCTTTTTCTAAATATACACCTTCTTTTACTTTATCAATTACACTAAATTTTCTTATACTACTATTTATATTATTTGATTTTATTAAATTTAAGTACCCAGTAGTAAAATTATTATCAGCATTTAAAACTATAATACCTTTTTTTTGATATAAGAATACATTAGCTTTAGATAGTATATATTCTTCAAAACTTCTATGATAATCTAAATGATTTGGTGATATATTTGTTATACATGATATATCTATACATTCTTTCATAGTCATAAGTTGAAAACTACTAAGTTCAACCACTACTATATCATTATCATTCATTTCATCTAGTTTAGAAAACAACGGTGTTCCAATATTTCCTCCAAGGTATACATTAAAATTTGCTTCTTTCAAAAATTTAGATACTAAAGTTGTAGTTGTTGTCTTACCATCGCTACCTGTAATACCTATTATTTTACAAGGACATAAACTTACAAGTAACTCTATTTCAGATATAACTTTAACTCCTTTATCTTTTGCTTCTTCTAATTCTTTTGTGAAAGGTTTTACTCCCGGGGATCTAAGTATATAATCATATAATGCAAGCCCTGATAAATAATTATCACCTAAATTAAAAGAAATGTTTAAGTCATATAATTTTGCACATTCATTACCTAATTCTGTTTTCTTGTCACATGCAGTAATAACAGCGCCTAAGCTATTTAAATATTCAATTGCAGGTATATTACTTACTCCAATTCCAATAACAGCAACTTTTTTACCATATATCTCTTGTTTAAATTTTTCTAGTTTTAAATTGTTCATAATATCTCACCCTAATCTATTATATTACAATTGACCCATAAATTCAACAAAATAACTAAAACTTTAATTTTTCTGTAAAAAAATATCCCATCAAAGTGTTTTATACAACAACACTTTGATAGGATTTTCTATGTTTTTGTTTTTTTATTAAACTTGTTTGCTTGCTCTAGTTTCATCAGCATTTAAACCGCCTACAAATACAAACATTCCACATGCTGTATCGTCCTCTGTATTTTCATCACTTCTTATCACTCTATGCTTAACTATAATCTTTTCTAATCTACAAGTAGAGTCTTCAAGACTGTTATGAGCACATTCAGTTACAGTGCATTGGATTTTTTGATAAAAACTCATGATTAATCAACTCCTATATATATATTATTATTCATTTTCATATATATATACAAAAAACCTATCCAAGTATTTTTAATACTAATAGATAGGTTTTTCATTATTTTTAGATAAACATATTTTTGTCAGCTTTTTCTTCATTTGAATCATGAGCATACGAATACATTGCACATGCTGTTTCATCTTCTGCCGTTTTAGTTCCTTTTCCACCGCAAGGTGTAACTTGAATTTTGTCTAATGTACAAGTATCACCATCACTACTGTTATGCTCGCATTCATTTACATTACACTGAATTTTTTGTTTAAATGTCATAATTTATCAACTCCTAGATATATTATTATTCATTTCATTTTTTATATACAAAAAACCGTTAATGTTTTTATAACGGTCTTTTTTTTCACTCTATTTTATCTCTTAACTGTCTATGATATTTAATTGCAAATCTATGTACTTCATCTTGGATGAAAGTTATAAAATTTAGCGCTTTTTTAGATTTCATTTCTATTTCATTTCCATTAGAATCTATTAATCCTTTAGTTCTATGTTTACTATTCTTTATCATTCCATAAATAAGTATATCTAAACCTATTTCATTTACTGCTTTTTTTGCGGCATTTACTTGCGATACTCCACCATCAATAAATATAACATCTGGATATTCCCATTCAGTATGTTTTAATCTTCTAGATATTATTTCATACATACATAATGGATCATTTTGGGTAAGAGTTGATTTAATCTTAAATTTTCTATATAGCTTTTTGTTTAATTTTCCATCATCAATTCTTACCATAGCGCCAACTATATAATCATCTTTTAAATTAGATATATCGTAACTTTCTATAGTTTCAAAATCATTGCCCAATAATTGTTTTAATTCTGATAAATTAGTATCCTTCTTTTCTTCTAAATTTATCTTTATATTATTTTCTACCATTTGTATTAATTTAAACTTGTCCCCTATTTTGGGAACAATTATATTTACTTTTTCTAAAAAGCTATCTAGTAATGATTGTTCTTCTTCATCTAACTTTATATATATTTTTTTAGGTATATCCTCTATATCTATATAGTACTGGGATACACAAGAAATAAGTATATCATTTAAATCTAGTTTTTCTACGTTTTCTATATTAATATTATCATTTAGTACTATTTTGTATCCTCTTATTTTAAATATTTGTATATATAGGTTGTTGTTATCTAGTATATATCCTATAACATCAGTAGATACTTCATTTAAATTATCTGCACTTTGTTTTAAATTAATTTTTTCTATATCTAATAATCTTTGTTTTAAGTTATTTGCTTTCTCAAATTCTAGTTTTTCAATATATTTTTCTATATCTTCTTTTATACCATTTTCAACTTCTTTTGTTTTTCCATTCAAAAATAGTATTATTTGATCTATCATTTTTTTATATTCATCTTTATTAATATCATTTTTACAAGGTCCTAAACATCTACCTATATGATAATATAGACAAGGTGTAATTTTCGTTTTTTCCAAATTGTATTTACACCTTTTCAATGGAAATATTTGTTTTATAATATTCATGACTTCTCTTATACTTTTCACACTTGTATAAGGGCCAAAGTATAAAGCTTTATCCTCTATTTTTCTTCTAGTAATGTACATAGTCGGATATGCTTCGTTTATATTAATTTTAATATATGGATATGTTTTATCATCCTTAAGCAAAACATTAAATTTAGGACTTAACTGCTTAATATAGTTACATTCTAAAACTAAAGCTTCCACTTCATTTTTTGTTATAATATATTCAATATTTTCTACTAATTTCACCATGTTTTCTATTCTTACTGATTTATTATTTTTGTTGAAATACTGACTAACTCTTTTTTTCAGTATAATAGCTTTACCTACATATATTATTTTATTATCTTTATCTTTCATCATGTAAATACCAGGTTCTTTTGGTATTTTTGATATTATATTTTTTATTTTACTTATACGTTCATCCACTAAAATCACCTCAAATATGTTACATATAGTATATCATAATTCTATGATATGTCAATATATTATTTTAGCATTTCTTTTATTTTATTAATATTATCTTTTGTTGCTTTATACCCTATATGTGCTGAATAATTTAGCTTACTAAAATCAAGTAATGATACATTATCTATTTTAGGATTAATTACATAATCCGCTAAATTTATTTGCTCTTTATTTGCTTCATTACCCATTATATCAAATGTTTTCATAGCAACAGATACAATATTCATATTACTTAATGTACTATCTTTACAATCATCAAAAGATACAGCTAACACCTTAGTTGCTCCCATTTGTTTTAATATTTCAGTAGGACAACTTATTCTAACTCCACCATCAACTAAATGTTTACCATCTAAATATTTGGGTTCAAAAACTCCTGGAAAACCACTACTTGCTCTTACTATCGATGCCAAATTCCCTGTATAGTTATATGTGGGTATGTTATCAATTTTACCTAATCTATGTAACGTTTTACTTAAATAATATACAACTTCTCCAGTTTCAATATCTACAGTTGGTATAGCAAGTGGCATTTTCACTTCTGATATGTCACTAACATCTTTTTTAATACAATATTTTTTTATAATATTTTCTAGATTATCTCCTTTAACTATTCCTTTTAAATTTAATTTACCAGTAAACGCAAGTCCTATTATTTTAAATGGAACAAGTTTATCATATTCTGTAACATTTTTACAATACGTTTTAAACATATATAGTATATTCATAGGAGTATAGCCTATAGCATATAACGCTGCTACTATACTACCACTACTACATCCCGATATGTAATCTATTGTTATTCCTTCTTCTTCTAAAGCTTGAAGTACTCCAATATGAGCAGCACCTTTTGCTCCTCCTCCGAGATAAACTAAGACCAATAGACATAAAAAATACACCTCCTTCTGGTGTATTTTATGCTTACTTTATAACTTTGGTTACTTAGACTTTTTAACTAAATCCATAACATCTTTAGCAATTTTCTTATTATTATGCAGTATTTTACCAGGCATTGTAAGGATATAGTCAGATGATATTACTTTAGTATTTTTATTTTTTATATTATCTATATCAATAATTACTGGTTTTGAATTTATTTGTTTAAATTCTTCAATCATTTCTTCAGTTACTAAAGTATCATTAACAAAAACATAATCTAAAACATTATTACCTAAATATTTTTCAACTTCATTTACATGATCTGATAAAGTATATTCATCTGTTTCACCACTTTGGGTCATTATGTTACAAATATATGCTTTTGAAGCTTTTGCATTCATTATAGTTTCTGATATATCTGAAACCAATAAATTACATAGTATACTACAGTATAAACTACCTGGTCCAATCAATATCATATCTGCCTCTTTAATACTCTCTAATACATCAGGTGCAGGTCTTGCATTTTTTTCATTTAAATATATTTTCTTTATTTTCTTACCAATTCCGTATTTTTGGTATTGCATCTTCACCATTAGCAACAGTCCCATCATCAAACTGTGCACATAAAGTCATCTTATCTAAAGTTATTGGAAGTACTCTACCTATAACAGAAAATATATCTGATATCTTTTTTATAGCTGCTGGAAAACTTCCCATAATATCTGTCATTGCAACTAAAAACAGATTACCTAATGAGTGATTATCTAGATGACCATCTTTAAATCTGTATGATAATAATCGCTCCATAGAACTTTCTGATGTTGATAGTGCAGTTATACATTGTCTTATATCTCCAGGTGCAAGCACATCAAATTCTTGTCTGAGCTTTCCAGTACTACTACCATCATCAAATGTAGTTACAATAGCTGTTATATTTGAAGTATGTTCTTTTAAACCTTTTAATATATTACCAAGACCACTTCCACCACCTATTATAACAACTTTTGGTCCCTTTTTTAATATATTATCTTTTTTAATTCTTTTATCTATCTCTTTTGTTTTCTCTTCATTACTTAAGTGACTTATACCCATACTCATAGATTTTTTCTGAATCTTATATGTACAAAACATTATAACAATGCTTAAAATAAGATATAAATATATTTTCATCTCTGAATATGTTTGTATACTAATTATAATAAATAGTATAATGGATATAATTTGAATTACAATATATTTTTTTATGCCCATACTTTGCATAACATATTTTATGATATTTTCCCTCATTTTTTTAAAACTCCGATCAATTTTATTTTAGTAAATCATTCATTTTATAACTATGTGTATGACATATAGCAATGGCAAGAGCATCAGTTGTATCATCTAATTTCGGCATTACCTCTAATTTTAAAAATTTTTTAACCATATCTTTTATCTGAAGTTTGTCTGCTCTTCCATATCCAACTAGTGCTTGTTTTATCTGAAGTGGTGTGTATTCAGATACTTCTATTTTTAAATTTTCCATAGTATTTAAAATAACACCTCTTGCTTCAGCAACTTGTATACCAGTTTTAATGTTTGTATTAAAAAAAAGTTTTTCTACAGAAGCTGCATCTATTTTATATTTACAGCAAATTGATTCTAAATCTTTTTCTATCTTATTTAATCTTTTAGAAAATTGCATATCTGCATCAGTAGTTATACTACCATATTCTATTACTCTATACTTATTTTTGTTATAGTCAATTATTCCATAACCAACTCTAGCAAATCCAGGATCTATACCAAGTACAACCATTTAATTCTCCTTTTATGTTAGCATGTCGTATAATCTAATCATTTCAGCTGTTGTAAGTAAATCAATAGAATTACTATCTATATTGATTCCTTTTTCGTGATATATACTTTTAACTGTATCTATACTATGTTTACCTATTTCAAGTAGTAATTCTTTAACTAAATTGTATGATATTTTTTGTGATGCGTAAGTTACTCCATTTTGTCTTAAATTAGCTTTAACAAAATGTGCCATATATCTAGGATATATAATACCTTTATAATTTAAACTATTCTTAGATACTTCTCTTAAACCATATGGTGTATATAGCTCTTTAAATACAGTATCTAACAGCTTTATTGGTATATCCCCATCTACTGATTGATATGATAAACTAAGTGCATATATCATCTCTGGAGATGCATATACCTTTATATCGTCTAGATAATATTTTAACACTTTAAATTCACTATTCCAAAACTTAAGTAAAATTGCTTCTTTTAATTCTTTAGCTATTTCAAAATATGTAGTATCGTCTAATAAATCTTCATATATTTTAAATGCATTATATGTAAGTGATATCACTTCAATGTATTTTAAATAGTCAGATTTATTATTTAGCATACTATATCTTATATTTAAAATTGTATTTCTTAAAAAATCTTTTATCAAATCAGATAATCCCTGGTTTTTTTCTGATATTTTATTGATTATTTCTATTATCCAAAGTTTTAATTTTACATATTCAATAGATTCTATACACCCTAGTTTATCCATTTGTAGTGTATATGATATTATTAGTTCTAATTTTTCTATTGCTTTATCTAATTTATTTAAAACTAGATATTGCCCATCTATGGCCTTTGTTATATTACAAAGTTCTATTGATAGTTTATCTATATCATTAGATTCTAAATTATATACCATTTTTTTAATATTTATTTTTGATGGAATTGATGAAATTAAATCCTCTAATTCAAAAGCATTAATTGCAGATGCTAATTTTTTAAGTTCAACATATTCCATTTTTATATTATATTCATCTTTTGATATTAATTCTGACAAAGTTTTATTTAAATACTGAGTTATTTCAAATTCTTTACATGAAATGTATACTCTAAATGACACGTCAGCGCCCGGTTTTACCTTTATTTCAAATTCACCTGGTAAATATACATCTTCTATAAACAACTCTTTAGTAAGGTTTGTATCTATAAATTCATGTTTTATATTATTTAAATAACTATCAACTTCACCAAAAGTAGAATAATCTGATTTTATTACTATGTTTTCGTCATCTGTTACACTTAAATTAACAAGTATACCAGACTCAATAGGTCTTTTGTTAAACTTTAGTATATTTGATTTTTTCATATTTGTCATATCTCTGTATGTTAAATATGGAACAACCTTAAATAATGCTTTTTGTTTAGCAGTACTTTGAATATTATATTCAATACATAATATATCTGTTTTTGGTATAAAATTAATTTTTTTATTATACTTAATATCATCGCATATATATTCGAAATAGTTATTTTCTAAATCAAGTTCATTTAAATATATTTCAGAAGATAATTGCTTTGTTAAAGTACTAAGCTCAGCTATATTATATAATTTAGCGCCAATTTCAATTTTTTCTACAACATGTGATACATATATTTTACTATTTTTTATATACATACCGTTATATGGTTTCTTTATATCTAGAATAGCCCCCATAGATAAATAGGCAGATTTATTACTAGAAAGATAAAAATTCATGTTTTTAAATTGTTCTAAACTATTTATTCCTCTTTTGTACATTAAATTCTTCACCTCTTAGACTTAAATTTCCTTTTTTACTTTTTTTATTATTTTATTTTCTTTTTTTGTATTTTTCTTTTCTTTAATCATATTTCTAAAAATATTTTTAGAACTTTTTATAGCTTCAGTAGTCTTATTTTTTAAATCAATATTTTTTGACTTCATATACTTTTCTTTTTTAAGATGTTTTTTCTTCAAAGTAACTAAATTTAATTTTCCTATTTTTTTAGTCTTTGATATAGACATTATAATTTCAGAAACTCTTTTACTATTATGTATTATACTACTTGGAGCGGTCATAACCAAATCTTCTGTTATAACTGATATAGCTCTATTTTGTATGTTTTCTATATCAAGTACAACTTGAGATGAAGATCCTTGATTAAAATCTTTAACCATTTCGTGAGTTATCTCTCCATTATTAGCTATAACATAATCTAAAACATGTTTACCCAAGTATCGTTCAACTTCATTGACATGTTTTGCTAATGTATATCCATCAGTTTCACCAGATGAATTCATTAAATTACTTATAAATATTTTTTTAGCTTTAGAATGAATTATTGCTTTTGATATTTCAGTTAAAAGTAAATTAGATATAACTGTTGTATATAAAGCTCCTGGTCCTAGCACTATTACATTTGCATGTTTTATAGCATCTATTACTTTTGGATTTGCTTTACATGAACCATCTTTTAAAAATACTTGTTTTACATTACTTTTTATTTCACCTATTCTTGGTGATATATTATTTTTACCTACAATAATTTCACCATTTTCAAGGCCGGCACAAAGGCTTGTCTCTTCCATAGTTGTAGGTAATATTTGTCCTTCTATTTTAAAGAATTCTGGTATTTTATCTAAAGCTTCTTGGAAACTTCCAGTTATGCTTATCATAGATGATATGATCATACTTCCCACTGAGTGAGATTTTCTAAGTCCAGATTCAACTCTATGTGTTAAAACTTTTTCTACCATACCTTCAGATATACTCATAGCGGCTATACACTTACGTATATCACCAGGAGTTACTCTTGCATTTTTTGTATAGTCATTATTTATTTCTTCACTTTCAGATACATCTATAACTGTTGTTATATTTGCAGTATATTCCTTTAAATTTTGAAGTATATTACTTAAACCACTTCCACCACCAATTATAACAACTCTTGGACCTTTTTTTCTTGATGGATCTGAGTATATAAGTCTTCTAAGTTCAGTGTTTTTACTCTTTTTTGATATATTTTTAAGTGTCAAAGTAAGTATAGTTTTCTGCGCTATTAAGAACGAAAATACAATACCAAATAAAGATACTGTTATTAGTGCTATATACGCAATTAACATATTTTTACTTAGATCATAAACGTCCCTTAATGTAATTACACAAAATACAAATACGGCTATTGATACTATTTGTAATACTATATATCTTTTGACCCTTGTCCCAGGTCTGAGCCATTCTAAAATTTCTCTCATAACTTATTAATTCTCCTTCTAAAATCTACCTATAAATTCTACTTCTGTTCTAAGCTCTACAGAAAATTTTTCATATACAGTTTTTTGTATATGTTTTATTAGGTTTCTAACGTCTTCACATGTTGCATTTCCTTTGTTAATTATAAACCCTGTATGTTTCTCAGATACCTGAGCTCCACCAATGCTTACTCCTCTTAAGTTACAATCTTGAATTAATTTACCAACAAAATATCCTTCAGGTCTTCTAAATACACTTCCAGCATTAGGATATTCTAAAGGTTGTTTAGTTTTTCTAGATAAATTATTTTCTTTCATTTTGCTATCTATTTCTTCTAAATTAGATTTATGTAATTTAAATTTAGCTTCTAAAATTATATATTTTGGATAATCAATAAATACACTATGTCTATATGAATGATTCATATCTTTGCTTTCAATTTCTTTTAAATTAAGATCATTATCTAGATACTTGCAACTTACTAAAATATCACTAAGCTGTCCACCATATGCACCAGCATTCATTTTAACACCGCCACCTATTGTACCTGGGATACCACAAGCAAACTCAAAACCACCAAGTAAATTTTGCTTAGCAAATACAGCGGTTTTTGGCATACTTGTTCCAGTTGCTACTATTAAATATTCTCCATCAACAATGATATTAGACATATTTCCTGTTAACTTTATAATTATTCCTTCTACACCTAAATCTGAAACTATTGTATTACTTCCGTGTCCAATAATTTTAACTGGTATATTATTATCCTTAGCATACTTTATAACATCCATTATTTCTTCTACTGTGTTTGGAGAAACCATTATATCTACTGCTCCACCAACCTTCATAGTAGTGTGTTTACTCATTGGCTCATTATATTTAATTTTATCCTTTGAAATAATATCTTCTAAATTTTTATACATAAAACAAACTCTCTTTCTTTAATATAAATATATTAAATTGTTCTTATATTATACTATCAACAAACTTTTTACTATCAAAAACTTCAATGTCTTCAATTTGTTCGCCAACTCCAATATATTTAACAGGAATACCTAATTCATCAACGATATTTAGGACTATTCCTCCCTTTGCAGTAGAATCTAGTTTAGTTAGTATTATGCCATTTACACTAGTTCTCTCAAAAAAGTTTTTAACTTGTACAGTTGCATTTTGACCAGTTGTACTATCTACAACTATATATACATTAATAAGTATATTAGGTAAATTCTTATCTATTGTTCTTTTGATTTTTTCAAGTTCATCCATTAAATTTTTCTTATTATGAAGTCTACCCGCTGTATCGCATATAAGTATATCAAAATCAGAATTTGCAAATAGTTTACTTGCATCAAATACAACAGAAGCTGGATCTTGTCCATCTTTACCTAAACATATATTTACATCTGCTCTTTTTGCCCATATATCTATTTGTTCTATAGCACCTGCTCTAAAAGTATCAGCACCTGCAAGTAATACTCTCTTACCTTGAGATTTATATAAATTAGCAAGTTTTCCTATTGAAGTAGTTTTTCCTACTCCATTAACTCCAACTATTAATATAACTTGTTTTTCAGATGTATTAGTAACTTCACCATTATTATTTTTATTTAGTATTTCTACCATTTCATTTTTTAATATATTCTTCAGATTCTCTTCTGACTTATCTTTTTCTGATTTCATTTTAATTCTTAAATTATCACATATTTTAACTGAAGTATTCATACCAACATCTGACAATATTAATATTTCTTCTATATCATCAATTATTTCATCTATCTCTTTATTCTTATTAAAAACACTACTTAATTTAGTATCTAGCGCTTCTTTAGTTTTCTTTAAATTTTCTTTAAGTTTTGAAAAAAACATTGTAGTACCTCCACGTATATTATATCATATTTTGATTTTTTTTCAAGATATATACTAAAATTATAAATATTTTAACCAAATACATGGCTATTTTTTATATAAAAATAACTATAACTATTGATATTACTACAAAAATCTAGCATTCATTAACAATGCCATATTATCTAAATTAGTTAGTTTTATGTATAAATACATTAAGAACATTGCTTTAATGTTAAAAAAACAGTATAAAGTAATTGTTCACTTTACACTGTTTTTTATTTCTTAATATTTTTTTATTTCATATTATCTCTATTAAAGCTATATGTTTTATCATTTGATACTTTAAATGTTATATCATCAACATAACTTATTTTACTAAATATTTTTATTGCATTATCATTTAATAATTTACCTGTAGAATCTGATTCAAATAAATCCTTATATTCATTTAATGCAATATCATCATTTGAATTAGCATTGCAATTTACTGATACTTTTAAATCTTTAGAATCAAATACACCATTTTTTATATATGTACTTCCTTCAAGTCCATTTAATATATCTTTAATTTCTATAGATTTACTTTCACTTGTTATTTCTTTATTCATACTAATATCAAAAGATTTTATACCATCATATAATAATTGAGAAGGAAATAACAATATCCAAGGTGCTGTAACAATAGCTAGTAATGCTGCTATTTTTTTAGCTATTTTTCTCTCTAATCCAACTTTTTTTAATGATATTTTATAATTAAATAAGTATATAAGTATCATAGATACAGATATAGCTAATAGTACTATTAATGAAGATCCAATACTACTAAAAGGATTCCATACTACTTGATTAGTAACTGCACTATACAAAGAATTTTGACTTGCATCTGGTAAAAATCCTGTTAAAAACAACAAAACTGAACCTATTATATTAGCTAAAAATCCAGAAATCCATATTTTCAGTATAACTTTTTTATATGTTTCATACGAATTATTAACTTTAAGATATCTAAACCCAGCTAATATAACAATTGTATCAATAATAAAATTGACAGGAATTACTACAAGCCAAGTTAGTGGAAATACCAAAAGAAACCATATCGGAAACATTATATTATATAATTTATTATTTTTCATATTATATACCTCACATATCTAACATATTATTATTTTATACCATTTTAATTTTTTTGTCAATGTTATACTTATATTTTGTGTGATTTGTTGGATTTTATTATATCTTGTTTTTATTGTAATTTTCTTATCCTAATATATTATTACAAGTTCTGGTTTATTTGACGAACTTGCTAATATTATTATAACTATTATTGTTATGATTAGTAATATTAATGATATACCTTTTTTGCTTTTCATTATATTTTACCCCTTTTTTATAATAAATACACTAATTTAATATTAATCGAATATTAACCAAATTATATGATATATGTATTTTTTTGTCAATACATTTTTGTGCTTTTGCAATTATTTATGTAATATTTTGAATTATAAGTTTATGTTTGTTATGATGTATTAACAATTCTATTACATTTTTCATAATATACAACATGTAAGAACAAGGGGGGATAAAAAAATTATGAATGTTGTTGTACAAAAATATGGTGGAACCTCGGTAGAAAATAAAGAAAAGTTAGAAAAAATTTGTGACAGAATTATATCATATATAAAAAGAAAACAAAAACTAGTTGTAGTTGTTTCAGCTCAAGGTAAAACTACTGATAATCTAATTTATAAAGCATTAGAGTATTCAGATAATCCAAACAAAAGAGATTTAGATATGTTGCTTTCAACAGGTGAAATGCAAACTGTAGCATATCTTTCAATGATGTTAAACAATAAAGGTTATAATTCTATTGGACTTACCGGAGAACAAGCAGGGATAATATCAAGTTCAGTTTATGGTAGTGCTAAAATAGATACGATTTACATAGATAATATATTAAATTATTTAAAACAAGATTTAATAGTAATAGTTGCTGGATTTCAAGCTGTAGACAGACTTGGAAATATAACTACGCTTCGGTAGGGGTGGTAGTGATCTATCTGCTGTAGCACTTGCTTCAGTTTTAAAAGCCAAAAAATGTGAAATATATACGGATGTTGACGGCGTTTATTCAAGTGATCCTAAGATTATAAATACATCTAAACTTCTAAAACAGGTTTCATATGATGAAATGATTGAAGCTGCTACTTCTGGCGCAAAAGTTCTTCATAATAGATCTGTAAGTGTTGCAAAAAAAAACAATCTTAGAATAGTAGTTAAAAACTCAGGTAATAATACATATGGTAGTTTAGTTGAAAATAGAGAAGTTTCTACTAGAGGGCCTTATTGTAAAGAAAAAGTTGAAACTTCTTCTATACAATTTATTTCAAAAATTGATAATATGACTAAAATATCAATTATTGGAGAAATGATAATGCAAAACAAAGAATTACTATCAATTGTATTTAATAAAGCTAAAGAACTAAATATAATTATATATATGATTTCATTTAGTGAACTCGCTTTAAATGTTCTAGTTGATACAAATAATGCAATTAAATTAATGGGAGAACTTAGTAATATATTAATAGTAGAATAATATATCACAACTTTAAATTTATTTAATAAAAAAAGACTTGATACTTTTATCAAGTCTTTTTTACGTTATTAGCTAACTAAATTTATTAAATGATTTTTCTTTTCTGATTTGTATTTTATTATTATTTTAATAACTGCAAGTATTGGAACAACTATAATCATTCCGAATATACCCATAAGTAAATTTCCTATGATAAGTCCTACAAATACAACTACTGGATGTAAATCTACAGATTTAGCAACTATATTAGGTTGTAGTACATTCGCATCTATTATTTGTATTACAATAAGCATCAAGAATGTCATAAATGCAAACATTGGTCCGCCTATAGTCAATGCATATAGAGATATTATAACTTCTGAAAGTAATGCACCAATGTATGGTATAAAATTTAGAACTGTTATTAATAATCCAAATATTATTGCATAATCTATTTTAAGTACAAAACATAATATTGCAGTTAACAAACCTACGATACAACTATCAATCGTTATACCTTTAATATATGACATAATAACTAAATCCATATCAACTATTAAAGTGTGTCTTGCTTTATTTTTACCATTATTTGAAAAGTAAGCTACTGCTTTCTTTTTAAAATCATCCATATCTTTAACCATAAAGAATGATACTACTATAGTAGTAAATATACTTACTATTATACCTAATACACTCTGAAGTGTAGTTATTGAGTAAGTCAATATATTTCCTAAATATTTTTTCATAAATTCTAAATTATTTATATCTGTTGTTATATTAATACTCTTATCTATCCCTAAGTTATTATGCATAAATTCATTAAGTGTAGTAACAACATTAGTATAAATATCTGGAAAGTTTGCTATAAGTTTCGATAATTGTTCAACAAACATTGGTATAATAAGTGTAAATAATCCAGCAATTATTCCGTATATTATTATAAGTGATATACTTGCTGCCCACTTTTTACCCATACCTATTTTTATTAATTTATTTGCAAGTGGCATTGATAAAAAGCAAATTATTATACCTGCATATACTGGTATAAGTGCTTTATTGATTTCAAGTAATTTATCTATAATGCCTAAATTTTTACTAACATAAAACAATACTATGAAAACTGCTAAATACATAGTTTTATTCAAAAATTTAAAATTAAACTCTTTCTTCATAAACATTCTCCTTATATAAATATGATTAACAAAATTAACATATTTTATTTTTATATTATATCATAACTATTTAATAAAATAAAGTATTTACCTTTAAATAGAAGAAATATTTGCCATATTAACTATTGTTTTATGTATTTATACTAGACAAAAGCGTTATTGTAATATATAATTATATTATATCTAGAATTGAGGAAAATTATGAAGGTTTTATTAACCACTTTAAATTCAAAATACTCTCATGTAAATATAGCATTGTATTATCTAAAAAACAGAATACTAGATTTATGTGATGTAGATACATTAAATTTGAATGTAAACGATGAGCTTAGCAATAGCCTAAGTAAAATAATAAGCTATGAGGCTGATGCTGTATGCTTTGGAGTATATGTATGGAATATAGATCAAACATTAAAAATTGCTGAAAATATAAAGAAAGTTAAACCTAATACCATTATATCTTTTGGTGGTCCAGAAGTATCCTATAATAAGGAAGAAATATTACGAAAATATAAATTTGTAGATAGTATACTTTGTTCAGAAAGTGAAAATAACATTAGACAGTTTGTAAAGGACATCAAAATTAGTGATATTAAAAGTATATATGAGATTCCTGTTATTGTATCTGACATACCAGACATATCAGACGATTTAGTAGAAAACTATGATAATAGAGCAATATATTTTGAAACTACGAGAGGGTGTCCATTTAGATGTAGCTACTGTCTATCTTGTATAGATAAAAATATGAAATATTTTGATTTAGGAAATGTAAAAAAACAACTTAAAAAATTACTGGATTTAGATGTAATTCAAATTAGATTTATTGATAGAACATTTAATTCAAATAAAAAAAGAGCTATAGAAATATGGGAATTTCTTTTACAAAACAGAAAAAACACTACCTTCCACTTTGAAATATGTGCCTCTTTAATTGATCAGGATACTTTAAACTTTTTAAAAGAGGTTCCTAAAGATATATTTAGATTTGAAATAGGTATTCAATCTACAAATAAGAAAACACTTGAAGAAATAAATAGAAGATATAATTTTGATTATGAAAAAGGTATAATCCAAGAATTAGTAAAATTAGACAATATACATATACATACTGATCTAATTATAGGTTTACCTTTTGAAACCTTAAATATATTTAAAGACTCCTTTAATGAATTATATAAACTAAAAACAACAGAAATACAACTTGGGTTTTTAAAGTTTTTAAAAGGAACTGATATATATAATAGAAAAACTGAATTTGAATATATATATATCGATTATCCACCATACGAAATACTAAGCAATACATTTATATCATTTGATCAGATATCATATTTAAAAAAATTTGAAACTGTTTTTGAAAGTTTATATAACTCAAAAAAATTTATAGAAAGTATAAAATATATTGAAACTAAGTTTTCTAATTATTATGAAATGTATGAATATATAACTAACTATTTTATTGAAAACAAACTAACCGATAGAAAAATATCGTATGATGAAATATATGAATCTTTAATAAAAATTTTTAATAATGATACAATACTTTCTCAAACTCTAACTTATGATTATTCAAGTAATTTCAAAGGAACTAGAGATTGGATGTCAAACAAGTATAATTTGAAAGAAGAAATATTAAAATACATAAGTGAAAATAAAGATACTAAATTTAATAATATTCCTGTAACAGAAATACTTAAAAGACATAAATTTATAGTATTAGATTACAACATAGAAAATAACTTAAGTGAAAAAACTTTTTATACGTTTACAAAATAAAAAAATGAGTTCAATTTGAACTCATTTTTTATTTTACTTGTTTTTACTTGAAATCACTAAATGTAATGTCCCAATTTTTCACATCATTGATAGCTGATGATTCGATTAACAAACCAAAGCTAGTAACATTTTGGAGAAATTCATCAAAGCATTCGAGAATTTTAGTGGGGATTTCATTTCCCTTAAAAGTTCCTAGAACCCTGATGTTTTTTGAATTAACCAAATCGGTACCATATGCTATAGTTACCCTATACCTTGCTACAATATCAATTTGAGGTACAATTTTCCAGTTTAGAACCGTCTCTAGTTGACTTTTCCGTTGTTTTGCTCCTTCTAATTCAGAACTATCTTTCTTACTCATTTTATTACCCCTTCCTTTATTAAAAGAAAATATTTTTTTTAACTACATTAATATTATATCACATTTAATGTACAAAATCAATATTATGTAAACAATAGCACAAATTATGTAAAAAAAAGGACACTAATATTTTAGTGTCCTTTTAAATTATTTATGGATAAATACATATCCTTACCTTTAGTTGCTCTCCATTACTTAAAGTTACTGTAAGAAGTGTTTCGGCATTTTCCGAAAGAGTTAATGATTTTACTGTAAATTGTGAACCATTAACATTACTACTTACACCTTGTGAGATATAGCAATTACTATTACTTAATGTCACAGAGTTAATTGATAGATTGGTATCAACAATAAATGTCATTGATTCATCGTTGAATGCATTGTAGTAACTAGATTCACCAAACCCACTAACATACATGAAATTTCTTTCATTAGTAGTGGAATTATTGTTTACAGTTACTGTGCAGTATGCTCTGTAACCATTATGTGTTTCAGCTGTTACCACTGTTGTTCCCTTACTTACCCCTGTGACCATACCATTTGAATTTACACTTACTATATTAGAATCACCACTATAATACCTAATTGACCTATCTGAGGCGTTATATGGCAATACTGATGCTGTAAGATAATCTGTGCCACCAACTTGTAACGTTGCATTACTAGTAACTGTTATTCCAGTTGCTGAAATAGAGTAATTTTGATTTGTAACAGTTACTGTACAATATGCCCTGTATCCATTATGAGTCTGCGCAGTTATTACAGTAACACCTTTATTTATTCCTGTAACTCTTCCATCAGAATTTACACTTGCAATATTAGAATTGTCACTATAGTATCTGATAGTTTTATCAGTAGCATTATATGGCAGTACTGATGTTACAAGGTAACTTCTATCACCAACTTCCACCGTTACATCACTAGTAACTGTTATTCCAGTTGCTGGAATTGAATAATATTGATCAGTTACCGTTACTGTACAATATGCTGTGTATCCATTATGTGTTTGTGCAGTTATTACTGTTACTCCTTTACTTACTCCTGTGACCCTACCACTTGAATTTACACTTGCAATACTACTATCATTACTGTAATATCTTATTGTCTTATCAGTAGCGTTATATGGAAATACTGTTGTTGTAAGGTAGTTTCTGTTTCCAACTTCTAATGTTATATTACTAGTAACTGTTATTCCAGTTGCAGGTATTTCATTATCTGTTACAGAAACAAGAATAAAAACAGAAGAATTAGGTTGATCTTTTAAATTTACTTTTATATAAGCTGAACCAACGTTAAGACCTCTAACTGTTGCAGTATCTGAGTATTGATCAACAGATGTTACTTTACAAATATTTTCATCATATGAAGTAAACTCAAGATCTTGATTTGAATAAGGATATACATTTACCTTTATCTGAGTATAATCATATTTTTTGATGCTATATGATGAATACTCAGGTGATACTTTTATCCCATCCCAATTACAAGTTACTTTAAACGTTTCGTTCATTGCAGTAGCAACATCTTGAACTGTAATTCCATAACTTCCAACTTCGTTATCCATGATATCTAATAACTGTTCGACTGAAACTGCATTATCGGGATAAAACATTGAAGAATTTATCCCATCCATTATACCTATTTGATATGCATAAGAAACATAACCTTTTGCCCAGTGATTTGCTGTATCAGTAAATGCATAATCACTTCTTATTGCAGTTATGCCCAAAACGCTTTGGTTTATAGCAGTAATAGTCTTTGCTACTTCGGCTCTAGTTGAATAGTAATCCAGATTCATATAGCTGTTATCATCAGCCGGGAGTACACCAAGATATTTTAAAATTTTTGCCTCTTCTTGCGCACTATATACCAAAGAATCTTTGTCTAAAAAATTAGTTAGTGTATGGCCATTTGCATTAAACTGCGCATAACCTCTTCTGTTTAAAGAAGCCTGAATTGTCCGAAGCTGCAGTAGCATTACTTCACCTTTCAAAGTAAATCTAGTAGGATTTTCATACCACGTAAGTCCATATTTATTCACTAATTCTTGTGACCACTCAGATGCAACATACGCGTTTTGATTAGCTGATGGACTGAAATTTAACTTTTCTCCACCATTCCATCCATTTAAGTATGAAGCAGCAAATGCAGGAACAGTAAAAACTATTGACATTATTAATGCCAATACTAAGGTTAAAAATTTTCTCATAATGTTCACTCCTTTTAGTAATTATTTTTATTCTATTTAAACATATAAGTTAAAACTCATATGTAATAACGGGTTAATAATTATGTTCCGTTCAAATTATTTTATGTTATGTATTATATCATATTATATTAATAATGTCAATTATTTACATAACATAACAAAGTAATATACTAACAATAAACAAAGAAAAACGAGAATAGTAAATATCTATTCCCGTTTTAAATTAATTACATGTTACTCAATTTTCAAATACTTTAGTTATTCCACAGTTTTTTTTATCTAGGATTGCCTTGTATAGTTCAACTTGAGCCAAATACATATTAGTACCACCCACCCTATCCGTTAAGAAATAATCAGCAATAAAATTGTAACTATTTCGTTCGTATATTTTTTTCTCAGTGAATTGATCATAATATAACAAATTTTCTTTTGTTTTAGACTGTTTAATGTTAAATGTTACTACCATTCTTGCTCTATACGAGAAACCATCACTGTATATTACTGGAACTTGTAACTTAGCACCTCCCTCTAAAACTATTTCATTATCTTTTACGTGTTTAACATAAGCGATTACTGAAGCTTCATTTGGAGGAGATACCAAGTAACGTGTTAATTGTTCTCTTAAGTTGTCCTCAGTTATTGTTCTATAGTCAATATTTAAAAGAATATTAAAATATTCTTCTGTATCTGACTTAATTCTAGGATACAACTCTTTTTTGTATTGATACATATCTTTTGCAGTATAAGCTTCAGGAGGAAAATCCATAAATAGAGGTACCTCATATATAGCTTTATCTACATTTGATAGTATATACGGAAATTGATCAACATTTGAAGGCATTTTTGCAGGGTCAAGATTAATTGTATCACCTTTTAAAGCAATTGTATTATACTTTTCAGCAAAATTAATAACCAACTCATTTAATTGTCCTTTTGTTATGTCGTTACTACCATTTAAAATATTACTTGATATAGATATCATCTCATTTGAAATCATATCACTTATCGCAGCTTGTTCTTCAACAGAATAGTTAGATATATCCTTTAAATTAACCATAGTATCTTTAATAGGTAACTGAGTTAAACGAATGATTTTGTACTTTTCAAAATATGATATAACATCAATATAGTTAGCATTTGAATTGTAATTACTGCTACTTATACCTACATTTTTAACCCCCTGAAATTTTGCAAATTCAACCCATACTTCATTTTCATATCCAGTATATTTTCCTATATATTGGGATACATCACTTGTATTGAATACTGCAGCTGTTGCCAATTTTATCGCTTCAGCTTTTGTAACAGTTTCACTAGATGTTGCAGTTTGGTTTGTATACAGTTTAGCAAATCCATAAGTTTTCATTTTGTCTTCATACTTAAGATATGCCGTAGGATCTACTTTAACTATTCCTAACAACAAGTCCTTTGCACTTGTTAATACTGATTCTGGTACAACGCTTGTACCACCAAACACAACAAGGTTAGGATTTAAATTATTAGTATAAAGTTGTTTAAAGTAGCTAGCTATTGATGTTGGTAATGTTGATGTTGAAGGATCTATAAATATAATTGGATTACCCGTCTTTGCTGCCAGTGAACTACCTGCAAGAGCATCTGCAAAACCATAACCAGTAGCTACATA
>Ga0209123_1000765_pt1 | contig 37384 bp, 31 predicted proteins | sample BarGraIncu00431A_FD_184500 | JGI IMG/M metagenome (GOLD analysis project Ga0209123, IMG submission 184500) | Arctic peat soil microbial communities from Barrow, Alaska, USA - Barrow Graham LP Incubations 004-31A (SPAdes) (version 2) | ecosystem: Environmental > Terrestrial > Soil > Wetlands >... | reverse complement strand
CACCATTATCTTTTTTTTCATAATTTAAGCTGTAATTTACAACTAATTTTAGATTTCCATTTTGCACCTTGTTTTTATTTATTAGCTTAAGAACCCCACTTATAATCTCATCTCTTGTAATAACTAAACTATATTCCATAATTTTCGCAGAATTTTCAAGACGTTCTATATGTTCCATGAAAAAAATAGGGATTCCATCACTTATTCTTATTACCTCATATAGTGATTTACCTGTGCTATTGCTACATTCTTCAAATTCTTCACTTAATTTAATTTCATTTCCAAATATAAAAAATTCATTTGTACACAAATTCATATAAATCCCCCCTGATATTTTTTAGAAAAAATCTACTATTTCCATTTTAAAATTTCAATTTTATCATGTATTTTCTTGAAATTTATTAAATAAGGGTGCCCAACTAAATTAAAAAGAGGTAAGTCTGATAAAGAATCAGAATACATATAAGAGTTTTCAAAATCCACTTCAATATTTTCTTTTTTTAATACTTCTTTTAATCTGCGAACCTTTTCTTCACCTTTACAATTTTCGCCCATAATTTCATTTCTATGTAGACCATTTTCCTTAATAAAACGTGTTCCTATTACTTTATCTACTTCCTTTATATTGTAAAACTCGCTTAAATAGAATTCAGCAGAAGCTGAAATCAAATAAATTTTATATCCTTCTGACTTCCTTTTCTTTATAGTATCAATGGCATCTTTATATAATATTTTGCTTAACCGTTTTTCATAAAATTCTTTTACGAGTTTTCTCATTTGCGTTTCCTCTATACCATCAATAAATCTTATAAAGGTTTTTTTTGCTTTTGAAGCATCATATACCTTTAAAAGATATAGCAATGATGAGAATGCACTTTTAGGGAGATATTTTATAAATTTAGGATTCTTTTTTAACATATAAAAATAGAATTCGAGTAATGTCTCTCGTTTTGTTAATGTAAAATCTATGTCAAAAATAGCTAATTTTTCTTTCATCTTTTGTCCTCCTTTAAAGTTTGGATAGTGTTAACACTATCAAAGTTTGTATTAATATCATTTCCATAATTTAAATATTAATTCCCATATAAAAGTTAAAAAAAGAGCCGCTGCATCTGCAACGACTCTTCTAAAGAATTATTTTTCGTCTTTAATTAATTCTTCGTAATATGCTGTTACTTCTGCGAATTCTTCATCTTCAGGAATAACTAATTCTCCTGTTTCATCATCTCCAATTACTTTGAAAAGATATATTGAATCGTCCTCAGGATTTTGAACTAACGCATATTCATTATCTTTATACGTAAATCCATCTACTATTTCACATGGAACTACGTTCCCATTTTCATCTTCTAAGTCTACTGTTAAAGCTTCGCCTTCGCCTTCGCCACAACCGCAACCACAGCCTTCACTTTCTTCATCATGTCCGCCACATCCACAACCTTGGTTCTCTTCATCGTGATCATGACCTCCACATCCACAGCCTTCATTTTCGTGATTATGTTCGTGCTCACCGCATCCGCAAGATGCGTTTTTATCTTCATTCATAATGTAGTACCTCCTACTTTCAGTCTATAGTTTATTCTACCCTATATAGTCATATATTAAAAGGGTTTTTTTTATTCTTTTTATTAAATTATTGTAAAGTAAAAGGAAGGTGGAGTTTAATCCATCTTCCTTTTGCTTTATAATTTTAAATACTAACTTTAAATACTATTCTTGAGTAGCAAGTTTTTTGTATCCTGCTAATCTTTCCTTAGCATCTTTTTCTGTTTTAACAAATAATTCTTCTGCTACTTCTGGGAAAGTTTTAGCAAGTGAAGAGTATCTTACTTCACCCATTAAGTAATCTCTAAATGAAGTAGTAGGTTCTTTAGAATCTAATATAAACGGATTCTTTCCTGCTTCTTTAAGATCTGGATTAAATCTGTACATAGCCCAGTATCCTGATTCAACAGCTCTCTTAGTTTCAAGTTGTGTACAACCCATTCCAACTCTAAGACCATGATTAATACATGGTGCATAAGCTATTATAAGTGATGGTCCTTTATATGCTTCTGCTTCTTTTATAGCTTTTAATGTTTGAGCTTTATCAGCACCCATTGCTATTTGAGCAACATAAACATATCCGTAAGTCATTGCCATCATACCTAAATCTTTTTTCTTAGTTCTCTTACCAGTTGCAGCAAATTTTGCAACTGCTGCAGTTGGAGTAGATTTTGAAGCTTGACCGCCTGTATTTGAATATACTTCAGTATCAAATACAAATATATTTACATCTTCTCCAGATGCAAGTACATGATCAACACCACCGTATCCAATATCATAAGCCCAGCCATCTCCACCAAATATCCATTGAGATTTTTTAACTAAATGATCTCTTTTACTAAATATTTCTTTTAAAGCTTCATTATTGTCTTTTTCAGCTGTTAACAATGGTAACAGTTTAGCTGTTGCAGCCTTTGATCCTTCTGCATTTTCTTTGTTTTCAATCCATTCATTAAGAACTGATTTTAATGCTTCGCTTGTTTTCATTGTTAATGCTTCTTTAGCTGACATTTCAACCTTATCTCTTAATTGGCTAGTTCCAAGGAACATACCAAATCCAAATTCAGCATTATCTTCAAATAATGAGTTAGCCCATGCTGGTCCTTGACCACATTTGTTAACTGTATATGGTGAAGCTGGTGAACTTGCTCCCCAAATTGATGAACATCCTGTAGCGTTAGCAACAAGCATTCTATCTCCGAATAATTGAGTAATAAGTCTAGCGTATGGAGTTTCTCCACATCCAGCACAAGCTCCGCTGAATTCCATTAATGGTTGCTCAAATTGGCTTCCCTTAACAGTTGAAGTTCCTAATGGATTTTCTTTCTTAGGTAAGTTTATGTTAAACTTCCAGTTTTGTATTTTAGCTTCTTGAGAAGCATATGGTTTCATGATTAAAGCTTTTTCTTTAGCAGGACATACTTCTGCGCAGTTACCACAACCACTACAATCTTCATTGCTTATTCCGATTGAGAAATGTTGACCTTCTAAACCCTTACCTATAGCTTTTTTACTTTCATAAGTGTTTGGAGCATTTTTAAGATCTTCATCATTTGTTAAGAAAGGTCTTATTACAGCATGTGGGCATACATATGCACATTGATTACATTGTATACATTTATCTACTTGCCATTCTGGTACATTAACAGCAATTCCTCTCTTCTCAAATGCAGCAGTTCCTGGCATTAATGTTCCATCTTCTATTCCAGCAAATGCACTAACAGGTAGTGAATCTCCTTCTTGTCTGTTCATTACGTCAGCAATGTTTTTAACGAAATCTGGTCTAGCTTCTAGTGTTTCATCTGCATCTTTAACTGTTTTCCAGCTTGCTGGAACAGTAATTTTAACAACTGATTGAACGCCTTCATCAATTGCAGCGTTATTCATGTTGATAACTTTATCGCCTTTTTTACCATAAGATGTAATAACAGCAGCTTTAAGATACTTAACTGCATCTTCTACTGGTATTATGTCTGCAAGTTGGAAGAAAGCTGCTTGCATAATCATGTTAACTCTTCCACCAAGACCTATTTTACCTGCTATTCCAACAGCATCAAGTGTATTGAAATTAATATTGTGATTAGCAATATATCTCTTCATTGAAGCTGGTAAATGCTCTTCTAATTCTTCAGGACTCCATATACAATTTAATAGGAATGTTCCGCCATCTTTAATTCCTTTTAGAACATCATATTTAGTTACATAAGCTTGGTTACCACAGGCAACATAGTTTGCAGAACTAATTAGATATGTTGATTTTATAGCTTTTTTACCAAATCTTAAGTGAGAGATTGTTACTCCACCTGATTTTTTAGAATCATATGCAAAATATGCTTGAGCAAACATATCTGTATGGTTTCCTATGATTTTTATTGCACTCTTGTTAGCTCCAACAGTACCATCTGATCCAAGTCCCCAGAATTTACATTCTTTAGTTCCTTCTGGTGTAGTTGTTATATCTTCACCAATTGTAAGTGATTTATTAGTAACATCATCAACTATTCCAATAGTGAAACCATTTTTAGGTGATGCTGCTTTTAAATTTTCATATACAGCAACAATTTGAGCTGGAGTAGTATCTTTTGATCCTAAACCATATCTTCCACCAATTATAACTGGTCTGCTTTCTTGATCAAAATAAGCACTTCTAACATCTTGGTATAATGGTTCTCCAATTGATCCTGGTTCTTTTGTTCTGTCTAGTACTGATATTTTTTTAACTGTAGTAGGTATGTATTTTAAGAAATGATCTACAGAGAAAGGTCTGTAAAGATGTACTTTAAGTACTCCAACTTTTTCTCCTGTTGCATTTAAATAATCTATAGTTTCTTCAATTGTTTCACAAACTGATCCCATTGCTATAATTATTCTGTCTGCATCAGCTGCACCATAATAATTAAATAAGTGGTAGTCAGTTCCGATTAATGAATTTATTTTTCCCATATAAGTTTCAACTTTTTCAGGAAGTGCATCATAAAATTTGTTTGAAGCTTCTCTTCCTTGGAAATATATATCTGGGTTTTGTGCTGTTCCACGAGTTACAGGATGTTCTGGGTTCAAAGCACTATTTCTAAATGCTTCTAGAGCGTCTTTATTTATAAGACTTCCTAAAGTTTCATAATCCCATGCTTCAATTTTTTGTATTTCATGAGAAGTTCTAAATCCATCAAAAAAGTTTACAAAAGGAATTTTTCCTTCAAGTGCTGTTAAATGAGCAACTGGTGAAAGATCCATAACTTCCTGTACACTATTAGATGCAAGTAAAGCAAATCCAGTTTGTCTTGTAGCCATTACATCTTGATGATCTCCAAAAATGTTAAGTGCATGAGTTGTTAATGCTCTTGCAGCTACATGAAATACTCCTGGTAAAAGTTCTCCAGCTATTTTATACATGTTTGGAATCATTAATAACAATCCTTGAGAACATGTAAAAGTTGAAGTTAAAGCTCCTGTTTGAAGTGAACCATGAACTGCTCCTGCTGCTCCTGCTTCAGATTGCATTTCCATAATTTTAACTTCTTGACCAAATACATTTTTTGTTCCTTTAGCTGCCAGTTCATCACAATATTCAGCCATTGTTGATGATGGTGTTATAGGATAAATTGCTGCAACATCGGTATACGCATATGCAACGTGTGCTGCTGCGGTATTACCATCCATAGTTTTAGTTTTTCTCATTTAATAAGCCTTCTTTCTTCTTTAATGATATTCTAAAAATGTGTTTATAAGTTTTTATTGAAATTGTAAGTAAGAGTATTGAATTAAAAATAACTCTACAATTAAAAACAATAACTTCCTAGTTAACTTTATGCAAGACTAGCTAACACTTTTGGGCGCTAGCTAGTCATCATAGACTTTCATAGTCTATGTATTTAAAAATTATTTAATCAAATTTTTTCCCATTTCTTCAGCTAAAGCTAATTGTTCATTCGTGGGAGCTTCATTAACAGTTAAGTTTTGCGTAACATTAAATTCATAATCGCTCATTAAACTTATCCACTTTTCCATAAATTCTCCATTATCCCATCCATATGATCCAAATAAACCTGTGACCATGTTATTAACTGGGATTAATTTAAATTTTTCGATAAAAGGCTGCATTTCTTCTTGATCAATTCTATTATTATCCATTGATGGACTTCCAAACGCAACTGCATCTGCACCAATTACATCTTCAACAGTAGCTTCGCTAACTAGTTTAACTAGTACCTCTGCACCTGCATCCTTTGCACCTTTAGCTATATGGTTAGCTAAAACCTCAACATTTCCACCGTTGCTCAAATAAATTATTGTCAATTTTTTCATTGCTATCACCCCGTACTTTCATATTTATAGATAGTTATTGTTACAACTTAATTATACATCAAAACAAAAAATATTCAAGTTTTTTTGTTGTAAATGATGCAAAATGATGCAATATTGTTAATGATTCTTATATTTTCCTTAGGTTTTAACAATTAATGGTCTAAATCATAAGTCTCCACTTTCTTTATCTTTTCCTATATTTTTCTATTAAATCTACTATTAAGTCAATACTTTTTGAAGTTTCACTGTGATTCATATTTTCAATATATTTGTTTCTGTCTTTATATAATTCTTTTATTTTTATTGCTAAACTTTCTGGGGTTAACTCCTCATCTTGAATAACCAAACTATATCCACTTTTTTCAAAAGATTTTGCATTAAGTATTTGGTCCCCACGGCTTGCCTTAGCAGATAGTGGTATTAGCAGGTTAGGTTTTTTTAATGCTAATAGTTCAAAAATCACATTTGCTCCAGCCCTTGACACCACAATATCCGCACTAGCCAATAAATGAGGTAATTCGTCTTTTGTATATTCAAACTGTTTGTAACCATTTTTACCCAGGAGTGATTTATCAATATTACCACTGCCACAAATATGGATAATATTATACAACGCGATTAATTCTTCAAGATTTGCTCTTACTACTTCATTTATAACTTTTGATCCTAAACTACCACCAATAATCATTAATATTGGTTTTTTATATTTAAAACCGCATATTTCGATTGCTTTTATTTTACTTCCTTCAAACAGTTCACGCCTTATAGGGTTACCAGTTACTACTCCTTTTCCATTTTTTATTTCATTTAATGCTTCTGGAAAAGTCACACATACTTTTGTACAATAAGGAGCCACTAGTTTATTTGCAAGTCCCGGTGTAATATCACATTCATGCGCAATAACTGGAACTTTGTTAAAAAATGCAGCAAGCACAACAGGTACAGAAACAAAGCCTCCCTTAGAAAATACAATATCTGGCTTTTGTTTTTTAATTATTTTTTTTGCTTCGAAAATACCTTTAATCACTTTTAAAGGATCAGTAAAATTTTTCAAATCAAAATATCTTCGTAGTTTCCCACTAGATATAGGATAATATTTTATATGTTCATCCTCTATTATTTTCCTTTCAATTCCTTCTTTTGTACCAATATATTCGATTTCATAACCCAGCATTTTAAGTTTTGGTACAAGTGCAAGATTTGGTGTTACATGTCCTGCAGAACCTCCACCTGTCATTATTATTTTGTGTTTTCCCACTTTAACACTCCTTTTAAAAACGTGTTTAATCATTATATTCTACATCATTATATACTAACTTGCATAAAAAGTTCTAGATTTATCAAAAATACGTTTTCCATAATATTGTAAACCCTATATAATTTTCAAAACTATCCTCGAATTCACTAATATAAAAATAATCTTTACGGATAAACTACTATCATCAACTAATCTCAAAAATAAAAGGAGGTAATTATTATGGCAAACAGAACATTAGTACCAGAAGCAAGAGCAGGTCTTAATAAATTTAAAATGGAGGCTGCTCAAGAAGTTGGCGTTGATTTAAAGGAAGGTTACAATGGTGATCTTACTTCTAGACAAAATGGATCAGTAGGCGGACAGATGGTTAAGAAAATGGTAGAACAATACGAGAAAAACCTATAATTTATAATTTATAATTTATAATTAATTAAGAGGTATATGCTAATCATATACCTCTTAATTTCGATGTTTTCACCTAAACAATATAAATAATCTAATTATTTTTTTATTTTATCTAAATTCTAAATAAATTGGTAATTTTTGATTTATAATATTATATTTTCCTTATTATCCTCCAATACTCTATTATATATTTCTAATTTCTGCACAAGATACTATCATAACCAAAATATATCATAGAAGGAGTGATTGACAAATGGCAAATAAAACATTAGTACCACAAGCAAAAGCTGGACTCAACAAATTTAAAATGGAAGCTGCAAAAGAAGTTGGAGTTAATTTAACTGAAGGTTACAATGGTGATCTTACTTCTAGACAAAACGGATCTGTTGGCGGACAAATGGTTAAAAAAATGGTAGAACAATACGAAAAGAATTTATAAGTTAGACTTTTAAACTAGTAAAAAAATATATTATAAGAGGAGTGATTGACAAATGTCAAATAAAACATTAGTACCACAAGCAAAAGCTGGACTTAACAAATTCAAAATGGAAGCTGCAAAAGAAGTTGGAGTTAATTTAACTGAAGGTTACAATGGTGACCTTACTTCTAGAGAAAATGGATCTGTAGGCGGACAAATGACTAAAAAAATGGTAGAAGCTTACGAGAAAAATTTATAATTCAAAATTTTAATTTAGTTAAGAGGTATATGCTAGCCATATACCTCTTAACTTTTTTATTTTAACTAAATTATATAAAAATATATTTTCTATTTATAATTATTAAATAAAAGATAAATTTTATTTTTATGGTGAATATTAGTATGTAACGTTCTACTTGGCTTATTTCCCTTAACTATTCTATTATATATTTCTGATTATTGCACAATATACTATCATGACTCAAATAAATTATAAAGGAGTGATTGATAATGGCAAACAGACAATTAGTACCTGGAGCTAAAGCTGGATTATATTCATTCAAAATGGAAACTGCAAAAGAATTAGGGGTTAATTTTACTGATTACAACGGCGACTTAACTTCAAGAGAATGTGGTTCTGTTGGTGGACAAATGGTCAAAAAAATGGTAGAACAATACGAAAGAAATTTATAATCTTAAAATAAATATCAATGGCTCATAGACATAGGTCTATGAGCCATTGTTTATATCACCGAAGGTGATGATTTAGCTAAGTTTAAATTCTAAAATTTTTAATTGAATAGACTTGCGTCCATTATATTCATTAATTTGAGGCGAAAAAATCAAATCCAGTTTCATTTCTCTTGGGCTATGAAGGTAACTCATATGCTCATCTCCGTACCTGTCTTTGAGCATCTCTATAAATTCTTCTACTCTGTTAAAACAGATTCCATCAATCCATTTATTTAGACCAAGCATTAGAAATTTTATTTTTAGTGTATTAGCATTTTTACCTAGAATATCTATTTTTAAAATAGGTACATTTTTTTCTGCAAGCAGTGGAGATGGATTGCCTTTACCAAATGGCTCTAAAAGTTCTAATTCATTAACCATCTCATAATTTATTTTGCTTAGAGGCATTCTTTGATCTATTCTTACCTTTGGAATAATATCATCATCTGAAAGACAACAATTTTCATTTAACTTTTTTCTAAGCTTATCTATATTTTCTTCTTTTATGGAAAGACCTGCAGCCATTGGATGCCCTCCAAATTTTTCAAGTAGTTCTTCACATTTTATTAATTCTTCAAATAAATTGTATTCATTAATAGATCTTGCTGAACCTTTCGGATCCATTTTTCCTTTAGTTAAAATTATTGTTGGAACGTTGAAAGCTTCTCTAACACGACCTGCTACAATTCCCGCAATGCTCTCATGAATAGTATCTTTATAAATAACTAACACTTTATCATTTTTAAAAGTAGAATGCTCAATTAGTTCTATAACTTCCTCAACATTCTGAGTTGTCATTTCTTGCCTTTTTTGATTAAGTTCAAACAATATCTTAGCTAGATCTTTTGCTCTATCTTCTTCTTCACATAATAGAAGCTCTACGGAAGTTGCCGCTGATTCCAGTCTCCCAGTAGCATTTATACATGGTCCTATTTGAAATCCGACATGGTAACATTTTATTTCTTTATCATTTATGCTTAAAATTTCCTTTAGATATTTTAGGCCAATATTTTTTGTGTTCGTTAACATCCTTAATGCATTTTTAGCAATTATTCTATTTTCATCAATTAAATCCACTACATCACAAATAGTGCCTATTCCAGCGATTTCTATAAATTCATTAACAAGACTCTTATCAATTCCAATCTTTATATATAATGCTTGTACAAATTTAAAAGCAATTCCTGCACCACATAGTTGTTTGAATGGATAACTACATTCTTTTTGTTTTGGATTAATAACTGCGTCAGCACAAGGAATCTTAAAGATTCTTGTTCCTTGCGTGTTTTCTTCAAATTGAAGTTCGTGGTGATCCGTTATTATTACGGTCATACCTAATTCTTTTGCAAGTTCTACTTGATCAATAGCCGCAATTCCATTATCACAAGTTAGCACTACGTTAAAACCTTCCTCATGTAGTTTTCTTATCCTATCGCTATTTATTCCATAACCTTCATGTTCCCTATCAGGTACATGGTATATTACATTTGCGCCACATTTTTTTAATCCCTTATACATTATTACAGTACTAGTAACTCCATCCGCATCGTAATCTCCATAAACCACAATTTTCTCTTTATTTTGGATTGCTAATTTAATTAAATCAGTGCCCTTATCCATATCTTTCATTAAAAACGGATCATACAAATCATCTATACTGGCTCTCATAAATTTTTTTATATCTATTTCATTGTAGAATCCCCTATTGACTAAAATTTTAGCAGTAACCTCACTTACTCCTGAGTTTTTTGCTAAAGAACTAATGTCTCTAGTTGTATTCCTTAATAACCACTTCTTCTCCATATTTATCTCCCACTTCCTACATTTGGCATCAGCACTTGTATAGTAGCATTTACTAAAACTTTATTTATAACTTTCATTATTTCCTCTTCATTTATGTTTTCCATTTCACCAAATTCCGAGAAAATTCCAGTACTACCGCCATACATAACTTCATATACACATAAATTCATGCTAGTTTGAATAGATTTTTCAAGTGCCAACATCTTTCTTAATTTATAACTTTTACATAACCTAAACATACATTCTTCATCAAAGACGCCCTTAAGCTCCTTAGCTTTTTCTATTTCGGTATTTATAATTCCTATAGCCCTGCAGACATTTTCCTTAGAAGTTCCTAGAGATATTGTAAATAGTTTTATTCCAGTTTCATTTTTGATTTTACTTCCGATATCATATACTAGACCTCTTTTAGTCCTAATTTCATCAAACAATATACTGCTTGTACCATCACCGAAAAATAAATTAAATAATTTTAAGGCACTAATTTCTCTCGCAACTAATTCATGAATTGAAAAACAATATTGAATTTTGGCACCTTGAAGGTCATCTCTATATTCAAAATAAGTACCTGGTTTGTTATTTTCATATATATATTTTTTGCTCTTTTCTTTATCTTCATTTTTACTATCTAAATTAGAATTCAAATTTCCCATATACTTCTCAACTATCTGCGAAACTTCGCCTATGTTTAGAGGAGATATTACACTTACAGCGCAATTATTTAATCTGTAATATTTCTCATAAAAGTTTTCAATTTGTTTTATTGTTATGCTCCTAATGCTTGCCTCTGTACCTATTATTAAATTCTTTAACCTTCTATTTTCAAATCCATTGTAAAACATGGTATCTTCACAAAACTGGGTAGAATCGTCCTTCCATTCTTTTAGTTCTTCGCAAATCACTTCTATTTCCTCTTGGAATCCATTAATAGGAAACGAAGGGTTCACAAGTATATCTGCGTAAATTTCAAAGCCCTTCTCAAAATCCACTTCTAAAGTAGTGCCGTAGTATACAACGTATGGATAGTTAGTCATTGCATTGCAAAATCCAAAAGTTTCATCACATAATTTGTTTATTTCATATTCCGTGCGGGAAGTAGTGCCCTTAAAAAGCATATGTTCTACCACATGAGCAATTCCTAGTTGCTGGTTTCCCTCTACATTTGCCCCTGCATCAAAACCTATTGTAAAGGAAGTCAAATTGTTTTCTGCTTTCTTGTATAATAATTTAAGTCCATTTTTAAGTATTTTCTTTTCCATATAATCACCTTCGTTTTTTATTCTATTTATATTTGTATATTTTTGTTTTATTTTTTTTTGTTTTGGTATACACTATTATTAGCTTAAATATAGTAATACTAATAATAATCAAAATAAGAATCATAACATAATTTTTTTCATAAAAAGGTGGTGGCTAGTTTCTTAAACATATTTCATTTAAGAATAATATTTTATGAATAATAAAAATAAAACATATAAATCCTTGACTCAATTTATTAAATACGCTTTTGTTGGTTGTATTAACACCATAATAGATATTGTCATATTAAACATCCTATCGTTTTCAACAGGTATAACACATGGAAAAATATTATTTGTTTTTAACATCATCGCATTTAGTGTTTATTCAATTTGCGGTTATAACTTAAATAAGAAGTTCACTTTTAAAGAAGGTTCAAGAACCTCAGCTTACTTTGAATATGCCTCTGTACTACTGTTTGGCATGATTCTTAATAGCTGTATGCTCGTAATATTAACAAGTAGAAACCCTTTGCTACATCTCTTTCCAAGAGGATCTAACATAATGAAATTAAATCACCTGTGGTTTAACATATGTATTTTAATGGATTCTATTACCATAGGATTTTTCGGATTTTTAATTAACAAGTTTTTTGTTTTTAATGAAAATAAGACACGCTAAAGTTAAATTTTATTTAACTTCTAGTGCATGTCTTTTTTTTATTTACAAATATCTTTTACTTATGATTTTTTTCAGATACTAAGATGACATTTTCCACATAATCGTCCAGTAGCGCACTTGTTAAGTTTTTACCTCTGCCTGCTCTATTTTGAACGTTTATTTCGCTAAGTTTTATAGTCTTTTTTTCACCTTTAAATGAACTAACTGTTAAACTTAGATCATCTATAGTATTTTCAATTATTTTATTAGTACCATCTTCATTTTTTATCCTAGATTCTATTAAATCTACAAATATAATTTCATCATTTTCTTTTAAACTTATTCCTGTTACCCCAGATGCACCTTTGCCCATAAAATTAATGGAATTCACATTAAATCTTATGCACATTGCTTTTTTTGTCACAATTACTACATCTTTTTCTACATTATCTTGGTTAATCTTTACAAAAGCTAATTTATCTTCTTCTGTTTTAAGTTTATACACCGTCGTTGACCTAAAATCTCCTTCTAATTCTCCAAGTTTTAACCTCTTTGTAAGTCCTCTCTTTGTAAAGAAGTATACACTTTCTTCTCGTGCAAAATCATCAATAGATATAATTTCAACAATTTTATCATCACCATCAAAATTATCAAGCAAGGTACTAATATCTGTACCTTTTTTATCAATATTCTCAATCATATAACTAGGTAATTTATGAACCACTCCTTGCTGCGTAAATATAAGTAACATAGAAGATGATTTGGTATATGTGCTTAACTGAGTTGCACTCTTTCTACTAGATACTTTTATAACACCTTTAGGATTTATACTAATGTTAAATATTTTATAATCATGTTCCTTTGTAAATTCTAATTTTACTACTTGGTCAGTTTGATTAAGATTAAATAGTTGCGTTCCTACTACATTTCTATCTACATCCAAAAGTACAGGTTCAGCTACAGAAAATTCTAACCCTTCTTTTGTTGCGATATTTATAAACGCTTGTTTTCTCTTAGCTACGTTTAACCTAACATCGAAAAGTTTTTCATCTTCTCTTAATCTTAAAGCAGATAATTTAGAATAACTTGTAACAAATTTGTCTAAACTGGTCTTCTTTATGTTCCCTTTACTAGTAAAGAAAATATATTCTTTACCAGAGCTTAAATCTGTCGACAAGAAAGCCGCAACAATTCTTTCCTTCGTTAAATCAATTCCGCGAATAAGTGTATCAAGTCTTTCACCTTTTTCTTTCCACTTATATTCCGGCACTAAATCCGCTTTTACCTGATACATATTTCCAAGTTCAGTAAAGATCATTAACGTATCTTTAGTATTCGTCTGTAACAAATATGTATTAAAATCTCCCTCTCTGTACTCTATATCTTCTATGTTAATATTAGACCTATTATAAGATTTCATGGGAATTCTTTTTATATACCCATCGTTAGATAAAGTAATCATGATATCCTCTACTACTATTATGTCATCTACCTCTATTTTAGCTTCGTTATCATCTTCAATAATTTCTGTACGCCTAGGATCATTATATTTCTCTTTTATCTCCATGATTTCTGATTTTATTATTTTTAGAAGTTCTTTCTCATTTCCTAGGATTTTTTTATATCCGGCAATTAGCAGTTCTAGTTTTTTGTATTCCTTCATAAATATTTTAAGTTCAAGACCAGTTAACCTATATAACATAAGTTCAAGTATTGCTTCAGTTTGAATATCTGAAAATCCAAATTTATCAATAAGGTTTAGGCCGGCATCTTTTTTGGATTTTGAAGCCCTGATTGTTTTTATAATTTCATCCATTACATCGATTGCTTTAATAAATCCTTCTACAATATGAAATCTATTTTCTGCAACTTCGAGTTCTCTTTGAGTTCTTTTAGTTACTACATCCTTTTGATGATTTAAGTAATGCATGAGTATTGTTTTAAGTCCCATAGTTTGAGGTTTACCATTGGCTAAAGCTACCATATTAAAAGGTATATTACATTGAAGTTCTGTTTTCTTCATCAAGTATTTAAGTACCTTAGTAGCAGTTTCTTTACTTGTGGATTTCTTAAATTCAATTACAGACCTAAGCCCAGTTCTATCAGATTCATCTCTAATATCTACAATGGACTCAAGTGATCTCGAATGTCTTTTATCAGCTGTCATATCAGAAATAGATTGTAATAATTTTGCCTTGTTCTTTCTATATGGGAACTCTGTAATGACTATGCCAAAACGTCCATTTTCTAAAACATCAATACTCATTTTAGAACGCAATGTTACCTTACCTTCTCCAGTCTCATAAGCACTTTCTATAGCATTTTTGCCAATTAGAATGCCCCCCGTTGGTAAATCTGGTCCTTTTATGTACTTCATAAGCTGTTTTGTTGTAATTTCCTTATTATCCGCATAAGCGAGTAATCCGTCAATTACCTCCCCAAGATTGTGAGGTGGTATATTTGTTGCTATTCCTACAGCAATACCAAAGGTTCCGTTTACTAGCAAATTAGGATACCTTGCTGGAAGCACCGCTGGTTCTTTTTCTGTATCAGAATAATTATCTACCATTTCCACAACGCCTTTATCTATATCCCTTATCATTTCAAGGGCAATAGGAGAAAGCCTTGCTTCTGTGTATCTCATAGCAGCTGCGTTGTCGCCATCTTGACTTCCCCAATTTCCATGTCCATCTATTAAGGGTTTTCTCGTTGCAAAAGATTGCGCAAGTATTACCATAGCCCCATAAACTGAAGAATCTCCATGTGGATGGTACTTACCAAGAATATCTCCAACTATTCTTGCTGATTTAAAATAAGGTTTGTCCGGAAAGGCCCTTAACATATAGGCTCCATAAAGAATTCTTCTATGCACTGGTTTTAATCCATCGCGTACATCTGGTAGCGCACGTTCGCGGGCAACCTCCACAGCATATGGAAGATAATTATCTGGCATCGCTTCTTCAATTGGAGTCATTACTATATTATTATCTTTTGGTATCTCAATTTTTTTTGCCATTTAATAAATTCCTCCTAAAACTCAGCATATTTATACATGTAATTTTTTCTAGGTGCTACTACATCGCCCATTAGAAGAGAAACCATCTTCTCTGCTTTTGCTGCATCTTCTATAGTCACCTGCTGAAGGGTCCTAGTAGTTGGATTTAGTGTAGTTTCCCAAAGTTGATCTGGATTCATTTCTCCAAGACCTTTGTATCTTTGGATTAAAGCTCCTTTTCCAATTTCTTTTTTTGTCTTAGCTAATTGTTCATCGCTATATGCATATTTCGCCACTTCACCATTTTTAGTCTGCTTATAAACCTTATAAAGTGGAGGCATTCCCATATAGAGATGCCCATTTGCAATTAGCGGCCTCATATATCTATAAATAAAAGTCATCCATAATGTTCTAATGTGATATCCATCAACATCCGCATCACTTAATATAATTATCTTATCATATTTCAAATCTTTTTCATGATAATTCTCAAGAACTCCCGTCCCAATTGCAGTATTAAATATTTTAAGTTCTTCACTAGCTAGTACATTTTCTAGCTTTTGTTTCTCAGTATTCATAATTTTACCTTTAGACGGCATTATAGATTGAAACCTTCTATCTCTTGCTTGCTTAGCACTTCCGCCAGCTGAGTCTCCTTCAACCACTATAAACTCTGTAACTTCTGCATCCTTTAACGTACATACTGCAATTTTACCTGCAAGTGGAGATGCGCCCTTGCCTATTTTTTTTCTTTCAGCTTCATTGATTTTTTTAATTTTATCTCTTCTTGATGCTGCAGAAATAGCATTATTTATTATGTTAGTAGCCATCTCTTTGTTGTCTTCTATCCATTCTAAAATTTTAACAAAACATAATTCATTCATCATGCTATATGCTTCATTGTTTCCTAATTTGCTTTTAGTTTGGCCTTCAAAGATTGGATTACTTATTTTTATTCTTACTATTGCTGTCATTCCTTCTCTTAAATCGTCACCTTCAAATTCTTTATCTTTCTCTTTTAAAAGATTAAGTTTTTTAGCTCCTTCTTTAAAAGCCCTTGTCATACCTGTTTTAAATCCAGTTTCATGAGTTCCCGATTCTGTAGTTGGTATATTGTTAACATAACTTGCGATGTACTCTGTAGTAGAATCAGTAAATTGCATACAGATTTCTCCGTATAATTGGATGCCATTTATTTCTTTCTCACCTTGAAAGTATACAGGATCTTTATGAAGTAGCGTCTTACTCTCATTAAGATAATCAATAAAATCTAAAAGTCCTCTATCCGAGTGATACTCCTTTACTGCATTTCCTTCTTTTCTATTGTCAATAAACACCAAAGTAATTCCTTTATTTTGAAAGGCCAATTCCTGTAATCTCTCATCAATAAAATCAGAATTAAACTCTAAAGTAGTGAATACATTTTTATCTGGCATAAAGGTAACTTTACTACCAGTTTCTTTTGTTTCGCCTACTACATCAAGCGCGCTCACTGCCGTACCAGGCATAAGTCTTTTAAGCTCATCATCATAAGCATATTCAAATCTTTGGGTAAAAATTTTACCCTTTTGCTTTATCTCAACTTGTAACCATTCTGATAATGCATTTACAACTGCAGCTCCAACGCCATGAAGCCCACCAGAAGTTTTGTAATTTTTATTATTAAACTTTCCACCAGTATGAAGCTCAGTAAATACCATTTCCACACCAGATTTATGTTTTATAGGGTGTATTCCTGTAGGAATTCCCCTTCCATTATCAATAATAGTAACACTTTTATCTATATTTAATATTATTTCGGCTCTATCACCATAACCATTAGCTATCTCATCTATAGAGTTATCTAAAATTTCCCATATACAATGATGTAGACCTTTGCTTCCTGTAGACCCTATGTACATACCCGGTCTTATTCTTACAGGCTCAAGCTTTTCTAGAGAAGTTAGGTCGGTTACATCATATGTTTGAATTTCCGCATTGTCTAAACTCATAAAAATCCTCCAGTAAAATTTTATCACACATTTGTTATTCTATATGTTCTTTGGCAAAAGGTAAAGAGATTTAAATAAAAAAATAGAACATTAGTTTCTTTTTGGCGTCAAATTTTTATTTTTTTATAAGATTTCCACCTAAATATCTATAAAGTTATTGACCGGCAAAGTAAATCTTTTCTGCCGGTCAATCCTGTAACTTGCTATAATTTTGGTTCAGAACTTTCTAAAATTATTGGTTTATTAGTTGGTGGCAATAATGCCGCTGCAATTCTCACCAAATATTTTAAACTTTCATCATCCACATTAATTTGAAAGTTTAACGAGGTAGTCCAATTTTTTGCAATCTTAATAGCTTCTTTTTCCTTCAGGGTATTCTCGCTATTTCTATAGTTATTTTCTACAAACTGCACTGCCTTTGAAACAATTCTAATAATTTTCTTTGCATTTTCAGGTGTGGATTCACTGGTTGCAAGCGAACCAAGTATTACATAAGCAAGACCAAAATAATCATCTTTTAGATTGAGTTCTTTATCTTTTAACAAATAAGCTAAATAACCAAGTCCTGCTATTAAAAGAACAATTAATACATATTGTATAATTATTTCTACCATCACGTACCCTCCTTATTTGAATTTATACTACTTAAGTATGCGATTCAAATAAAAAATGGTACATTTATTAACTAAATTGTTGAAATATTATTTTGTATCCTTACGTTCTAATGTTAAAAAGCTATATGGTATTGTTTTGTTCTCATCAATATATCCGGTTTCTTCCTGCGTGCAATCCCACTCCAAATAATTTAGCACTGGAAAAAATGTGTCAGCATTATACTCCTTGTGTACTTTCGTCAAGTGTATTTTATTACAATAAGGAAGTAATAACTTGTAAATCTCCCCTCCACCTATAAGAAAGTATTCTTTATTATCTTCTAAAGATGATAGTAATTCTTCCTTAGAATTTAAAACAGTTACCCTATCATCATCTACTACAAAATCCTTATTTTGGGTAATAACTATATGATGCCTGCCAGGGAGTATACCAGGAAGCGATTCAAAGGTTTTTCTTCCCATTATTATGGTATTTCCAGTTGTAATTTGTTTGAATCTTTTTAAATCCTTCGAAAAATGCCAAAGTAAACTACTATCTTTTCCTATGGCAAAATTTTCTCCAATTGCAACAATACATGTAAGCATTATACAGCCACACTCCCCATATTTATTTTTCCAAGGTGCTTATAATCAATAAGTTTAACATCTTCTGGGGTAAAATCATAGAAATTTTTAATTTCCGGATTGATCCAAAGCTCTGGAGCCCCAAGTGCTTCTTCTTTCCTTGAGAGCTGTATTTTTAAACCTTCAATATGATTTTCATATATGTGTGCATTATTTATAACATGAGTAAATAATCCAACTTTGAGTCCTGTAACTTGCGCTATCATATGAACTAGAACTGCATATTGACTTGTATTAAATGGTACTCCAAGAGCCATATCTCCAGACCTTTGCACTAACATACAATTTAGCCTTCCGTCAGTTACATCCCATAAAGTTAAAAAGCAGCAAGGTTGAAGCGCCATTTCAGGGAGATCCTCTATATTCCATAAGTTCATCATCATTCTTCGGTCTTGAGGATTATTTTTTAAAGCTTCAATAAGTAGATCAATTTGGTGGTATTTAGCTATTTGGTATCCATAGGCTTTTCCTATAGTTCCGTCATCTAAAGCCCACTCGTCCCATATATGTATATTTTGATCTTGAAGTTTTTTAACATCATTTGATTGGTCTTTAAATATCCAAAGTAATTCTTTTACTGCAGTTTTAAATGCAACAAATTTAGTTGTTAATATTGGAAATTCTTCTTCTAAATCAAATTGCATAATTTGGTGTGGAAGTTTATACGTTGAAACCCCAGTACGATTTTGATCATAATATCCTTTTTTTATAATTTTATCTGCCATCTTAAGGTATTGTCTATCCATTTCATTTAACATATTTATCATTAGTGAGGGTGGTACACAATAGTCCCCAAACCCACTAAATATTCACATCCTCTCTATAGTTCATATATCATATTAATGTTCTTATATTAATTTTACATACGTATATTTAAGGCCAATGCATTGCACTCTGCACATATTATATATTAACATACAAATAGCTAACCTCATACTTTTTAATTCTGATCCATTTGTTTAAATTGCATATTGTAGAGGTTAGAATATAATCCGTCTTCCCTTATAAGCTCGTGATGCGATCCTCTTTGATTTATTCCTTCATCAGTAAGTACAATTATTTCATCTGCATTTTTTATTGTACTTAATCTATGAGCAATAACAAAGGTTGTTCTGTCTTTTGTAAGGGTTTCTAGTGACTTTTGAATATATAACTCATTTTCATTGTCAAGAGCAGATGTAGCTTCATCAAGTATTAAAATTGCTGGATTCTTTAAAAATACTCTCGCTATAGATATTCTTTGCTTTTGTCCACCAGAAAGTTTTACTCCTCTCTCACCGGTATAAGTGTCATAACCGTTTTCTAGGCTCATAATAAATTCATGAATGTTTGCCTTTTGAGCCGCTTCAATTATTTCATTTTCTGATGCTCCTGGTCTGCCATACAATATATTTTCTTTAATGCTTCCAGAAAACAAATAAACATCTTGCTGAACTATTCCAATAGATTTTCTAAGTGATTTAAGTTTTATATCCCTTATATCAATACCATCTATTGTAATAGATCCCTCGCTAACCTCATAAAACCTTGGTATAAGACTGCAAAAAGTTGTTTTACCACCACCTGATGGTCCAACAAGTGCAATATTTTTACCTGATTGAATTTTTACATTTATATTGCTTAAGACATTGTGCTTATTATTATAACTAAAGGATACATTATTAAAAGATATTGCGCCTCTTGGTTTAACAAGTTCAGAAGCATCTTCTTTATCAATTATTTCTGGCTTTGTATTTATAACTTCAACAAACCTTTCAAATCCTGAAAGCCCTCTTTGAAACTGCTCCGTAAAGTTCACAAGCTTATCAATGGGATTTAAAAATGTATTTATATAAAGTATATAAATTACAAGATCAGACACTTTGAGTGTTCCATCACTGATAAATATTCCGCCTCCAAGTATTGCGCACAAATAAAGTAAGCCCTGGAAAAAGCTATTACCGCTATAAAATCTGCCCATTATTAAATAGCCTTCTTCTTTTGTTCTTAAAAACTCATTATTACCATGAGCAAATTTTGCTTTTTCTATGCCTTCGTTGGCAAAAGATTTTACTACACGAATACCTGCAAGACTATCCTGAATCTGTGAATTAACACCTGCTATCTTTTCCCTATTCTCAGAAAAAACGCTCTTCATCTTTTGATTATAGAAATATGAAAAATATATCATTACCAGTGTTACTAAAAGAAGCATTAGTGTAATTTTCAAATTTATACTTGTAAGTATAACAAAAGACCCTACTATTTTAAGTACAGATATGAATAAATCTTCAGGTCCATGATGTGCTAGTTCTGATATATCAAAAAGATCTGTAACAATTCTCGACATAAGTTTTCCAGTATTTGCTTCATCATAATAAGAATAGGATTGTTTTTGAAGGTTGCTAAAAATATCCTTTCTCATGTTTGCCTCCATTTTTGCTCCCATTATATGTCCCCATGAAGTTATGAAATACTGACAGAAATATCTTACAATATACATGATTAACAATGCTAGTCCCACATATAAAACATACTTAATTATTTTGTTTCCATCATTAAATACATACACATCATTTAACAAATATCTGACTATTAAAGGAAACACCAAATCGATTAGAGATAAAATTAATGCACAAAACATATCTGCAAAAAACAGATGTTTATACGGTTTATAGTAACTTACAAATTTTTTAAATATTTTCATTATTATAGTAGCCCCTTATCCTAAAGTTATTTTATTAATAATCATTATTATAACACTAAGCTCATTAACAATGATTACTTATTTCATTGTTAATGACTATCCTTAAAATATTCTTATATTAATGTATTACAGTATTCTTACACCCGACATTTTATGATAATGTTTTCATAAAATAATTGTCGAATTTAGTTAAATTTTAGTTATATTTGTATTGTAAATAAAACAAAGTTATGGTTTAATTTAGAAATAGTTATATTTTAATTGCATCAAGGGAGGGACTCACATTAATGAACAACGTAAAAATTTTATCGGTAGAAGTTTATCATCCTGAAAATCAGGTAGATAATAGCTTTTACCAAGAACATTTTAAATCTCAAGGGAAAGAAATCTCAGGCTTATTAAAAGCTTTTGGGCGTGAAAAGAGATATATAATAGATAATGATGAAAATACCATTACAATGGGTATAGAAGTAGCTAATAAAGTTCTAAAAAATGCAGGTCTTACGGGAAAAGATATTGACATGATATTATTTTCTTCTCAATTCCCTGAATATACATTTCCAAGCCAATCATTAATAATACATAATGCTATAAATGGAAAAGAAGATTGTATGTGTATGGATACAAATACAAACTGTGCTGGAATGTTGGTTACAGTTGAACATACTATTAGATCCATGATGGGTAATCCTCATGTAAAAAGAGCTTTAATTATTGGCTCCGACTATACTTCTGTGCATTGTAGAAACGATGATGAATTAACCTACCCTAATTTTGCAGATGCATCAGCCGCTATTATTTTAGAAAAAACAAATGAAGATGATGGATTTATAGACGGCCTGTGTAAAAGCGATGGTTCTACATGGGGCGCTGTTAAATATCCTGCTTGTGGAACATCAAAAATATATAAAGAAGATTTATCTATTCGAGATAGAAAATTAGAATGGACACCTTTTGAAGGTTTATTTATAATCGACAATGCAGTAGCTTCAATACATACTCTATTAAATAGGAATAACCTAAAAATAAATGAAATAGACAGCTATTGCTTTTCCCAATATTCAAAAGCATTTTCAACTCTTGGTTCAGAAAAACTAGGTGTAGACATAGACAAATTTATTTATATTGGTGATGTATATGGATATACAGGTACAAGCAGTCCATTTATAGCACTATATGAAGGAATTAAAACCGGCAAGATAAAAAGAGGAGACATTGTTTGTCTATGGTCAGTTGCAATTAATTGGACAATCTGTACTATGCTTATAAAATATTAAAAAAACGTGGGATTTCCCACGTTTTTTTTATGACTTAACTGAAAAGTTTGGAAGTGCTACTTCTTTTCCTAACCTTTGTAGTTGCATTTTTAGCACTAAATTTTTTTCACAATCAAATACAATATTCTTAAACCCATCGTTTTTATACATTTCCAAACAAGCCTTTAACATATTTGTCATATCAACACCTGATTTAACATCTTTTCCTGAAACTTTTAGCTCTTTGCAGTCAAATTGTAATTCAAGTTCTTTTGCATTAATCCCTTTAAGAATAACATTGTAATCACTTACAAAGTCATTAGCATCAGCAGGACCGAATGAACCAAACGCCTTAGCAAACAGTATTTTTTTTGTTTTTTCTAATTTAAGTTCATATTTGTTATTAGTTGTTGTCATACAAACCACATCCTTTTTTTATATTTTTACATTCTTTTTCATATTTCTACATATTTAACCATATTATGATTAATTATTATATATTTTATTATATATTAGAATTATTACTTTGTGAAGTAGCTCTTGCCTAAATTCATACATTTATTTTTTTATTATTATATTCATATTTGTATTTTATATTACAAGAAAAAGAACTAAGGAAATTTGCTCCTTAGCTCTACAATATTTTTATTAAAATTAAATTTTTATTATGTCCACAATAGTCTCAATATGAGGTGTGTGTGGGAACATATCCATTAATATTACCTTATTCACCTTATATCCTCTATCAATCATTTCTTTCAAATCAACTACAAGACTTTTAGGGTTACAAGAAACATAAACTATATGTTTTGCATCAAATTTTATTACATAATCAAGTGCTGTAGGATGAACTCCTGCTCTTGGCGGGTCTAAAATAATACTATCCGGCTTATCTTTTACCTCTTTTATAACTTTCGCAATGTCACCTGCTATAAACTCACAATTATCTAATCCATTAATTTTTGCATTTTCATTAGCGGCTGCAACAGCTTCTTCTATTAATTCTATTCCCAATACTTTCTTTGCTTTAGCTGCAACAATTTGTCCTATAGTCCCAGTTCCACAATATAAATCAAATACTACCTTCTCCTTGGAATCACCTAAGAAATCTCTAACTAAGCTATAAAGCTTCTCCGCACCTTTTGTATTGGTTTGAAAAAAAGCAAAAGGATTAATCTTAAACTTAAGATCTAATAATTTTTCAACAATGTAATCTCTTCCGAATAATATTTCAGTTTTATCAGCTTGAACTATATCTGATAATGAGTCATTTAATGTATGTATTATTCCTGTAATGGTTCCTTCACATTTTAATTCTTTAAGTTTACTCGTTATGTAACGTAGATCAAAATCTATTTGAGTTGTAGTTACAATATTCACTAATATTTCACCAGTGTTTTTAGCCTTTCGAACAACTAAGTTTCTTAAATATCCCTCATGCTCCATTACTTTATATTTCGGTAATTTTAGTTCTTTAAAATAGTTTAATACTAGTTTTAGAATTTCTCTAAAATCTACATCCACAATTCTACAATCATCAACAGTAACAATACTAAAGCTTCTTCCTTTGGTATGCATACCTAAAGTTAGTTCGCCATTCTTTAAAAAGTCACCAAACGTAAATTCCATCTTATTTCTATATTCGAACTGCTCAGGGCTTTTTTCTATACCTAAAAATTCGAAATTTTCTATTTCTGCTTCTTCAAACAACTTTAACACCTGCTGTTTCTTGAATTCTAATTGTTTATCATAAGAAAGAAATTGATGGCTACACCCTCCACAAAACTCTGTAATAGTACACTTAGGCTCAATTTTATAGTCTACGTCCTCAAGTATTTTTACAAGTTTTGCTTCTACTCCTACTTTTTTCTTTTTTGATACTTTAGCAATTACCTTTTGTCCTGGCAATGTATTTTTTATCAAGACTTTTTCACCTTCGTAATATGCTATTCCTTGTGATGGGAATTCTAAGTTTTCTACGTAAAATTCATATTCTTTTCTTTTTTGCATATTATTTACTCAAACTCCTATCTTCTTGTAATAATTAAGCCAGATATTTTTTTACCAATTGTAGCAGATTTTTTCCCACTTTCCATAATACTCATGTATAGTAGCATAACAACCACAAAAACTATAAATGACATTTGGAATTTCTGAGCTATAGAAAATCCAGCTAATTTAAGTAGTGCATCAGCTACGTATACTCCTGCTGTTGATACAACCCCTACAAGTATTATATCTATGAGACTAGCTTTAAAAGCATCTATAAATCTAGGTTTTATACCCTTATTATTATTTGATTCCATAAGTTCTTCACCTCTCCTTGAGTATTTATTGTCTATATTATTTAACTCTTCAATAGTTTTAGCATTTTCAATTTCTTCTTTTTGCTCTAGCATATTAATTCCTCCTAACATCGCTATTTATAATAACGTTTATTTTATTAACTCCACAATGGTCGAAATTTTATAATTTTTTACTCCTACTATATATAATACGTATTTATGACATATAAATCAATAGGTTATTGAGTATCTAATAAAAGAAAGAAGAAAACCAATATTTATATGGTTTTCTTCTTTTTTAATTCGGATATTTAGCCCATCTGTGACCTTTTTTTATTCCAAACTTCCCAGGTTATAAAATTTAGATAGCGTATTAAACCCAGATTTTTCTAATTGAGAAATTACTATTTCTTTAATAATGTCAAACCTAACAGTATCCTTTTGTAGGTCTTTTATACTTATTTCAATATCTTTCGCTATATTGTCAATATCTGAAGTATTTAGCGGTTGATTAGCATCGTCAGAAGCTCTATATATACTAGTTTTTATCTTATTTAAATTGAAATCTTGAAGTCTACCATCTTTTTTTACAATTTTCATACTTATCATCTCCTAATATATAAATATCTTTTGTAATTAGATCTTATTTCATTACATCTTTTTTATGTTTGCTCCTAAAATTTTCTAGCATACTCTTATCATATAGAATATTTTCACAATATTCAAGTTATTTCGATAAATACTATTCAAAAATATCACATTCAAATTTATAAAGATAATTTATTGCCTAAGGAGAGATGACTCCAACTGTTTAATATATATTTTATTTCCCTATGTCTGTTCTATAATACATTCCATCAAATTGAATTTTTTTCATGTCAACATAAGCTGTTTCTCTTGCCTCTTCTAGTGTTCCACCGAAACCCGTTATTCCTAGTACTCTTCCACCATTTGTTCTCATAATACCGTCATCGCAGATTGCTCCTGCTACAAATAACTTGCCTTCTAATTTATCTATTTCACGTATTTCAATTCCTGTATCGTAACTACCAGGATAACCTTTTGACGCTGCAATTAAGCAACAAGAATGTCCATCATTCCACTGCAAATTAAAGTTTTCAAGATCTCCGTTTAAAGCACTAATTACGAGTTCTATAAAATCACTTTTCATAAGTGGAAGAACTGCTTGAGTTTCAGGGTCTCCAAATCTTACATTATATTCGAGCAAATATACACCTTTTTTAGTTATCATTATTCCAAAAAATATTATGCCCGTATAGTCCATTTCTTCCTCTTGAATTCCAATAAGCGTAGGAGTTAATATATTTTTGTAAAATTCGTCCAATACCTCTTTATTACAATATGGATTTGGTGCTATTGCTCCCATTCCACCTGTATTTGGTCCCATGTCCGCATCAAATATTTGTTTATGATCTTTTGAAGATACAAAAGGAATTATAACTTTACCATCTGTAATAGAGAGAATTGATGCCTCTACACCTTCCAAAAATTCTTCAATTACAATTTTTTTACCACTACCTTTAAATATATCTAATACCATAAAATCATTTATACTTTTTTTAGCCGTGGCAAACTCATCACAGATAATTACTCCTTTACCTGCAGCTAGTCCATCTGCTTTAATTACTATAGGATACTCACAGTTTTTCAAATACTCTATAGCTTCATCTTCGTTTTCAAAAACTTCATATGCAGCTGTTTTTATGCCGTATTTTTTCATGAATTCTTTAGAATAAGCTTTACTTCCCTCAAGTTGCGCCGCTTTTTCACTTGGCCCCAATATTTTTAGTCCATTTTCTTTAAACTTATCTACAATTCCTTGTACAAGCCAATCCTCTGATCCAACTATTGTAATATCTATTTTATTATCTATAGCAAATGCTAATAGTTCATCCATTTTTGTAATATTAATATTCTCACATTTTTTTTCACGACTAGTTCCACCATTTCCAGGAGCACAATAAACATTCGAAACGTTAGAATTCTCTAATGCCTTGACAACTAAAGCATGTTCGCGTCCCCCGGACCCAATAATTAACACTTTCATATAATCCATCCCCTTTATCTATATAAATTAAAATTGATGGAATAACTAGGTTATTCCATCATTAACTTAAACCCTTAAATCAGGCTAATTCTACCTTGGTAGACTAGTTTACCTTAATGTTTAAAATGCCTTATACCAGTAAACACCATAGAAATACCGTTTTTATCACACGCATCTATTGATTGTATATCTTTAATAGAACCACCTGGTTGAATAATGGCTTTTATATTATATTTTGCAGCAAGCTCCACAACATCTCCAAATGGGAAGAATGCATCTGATGCAAGTATCGCAGCATCTCCTGCTCTTTCTAATGCTTGCTCTGCTGCCCAGATTCTATTTACCTGACCTGCGCCAATGCCCTTAGTCACTCCGTCTTTAACCACTACAATAGCATTTGATTTAACATACTTAACTACTATCATTGCAAATATTAAATCCTTCATTTCATTATCTGTTGGGCTTTTCTTCGTAACTACTTTTATATCTTCTATTAATTTATTATCTGCGCTTTGTACTAATATTCCACCATCGACATTAACTATATTATTTGTGCCAACTGCTTTGCTTAAACATTTTATAATTCTTATGTTTTTCTTTTTTTCTAGAATTAACAATGCGTCATCATCAAAATCTGGTGCAATAACAACCTCTAGAAATATTTTTGCAAGTTCTAGCGCTGTTTCTTTATCTACCTTTTTATTAAATGCAACAATGCCTCCAAAAATAGACATTGGATCACATTCATATGCCTTTTTATATGTATCAAGCACGCTACTACCTGTAGCTACTCCACAAGGTGTATTGTGCTTTAACGCGCAACAAGCAGTTTCTTCAAATTCACATACTACCTTCCATGCAATATCCATATCTTTTATATTATTATAAGATAATTCCTTGCCATGTAACTGCGAAATATCCTTCATTGCTCCATTTCCCGCAGCAGATACATAATAAGCTGCACTTTGATGAGGATTTTCACCATATCTAAGATCCATTTGTTTTTTATATGATATAGAAAGATAATCTGGATATGTTTCTTCTCCAAGCAAGAAATTACTTATAGCAGCGTCATATGCTGCTATTAGATTAAACACTTTGCCCGCTAGGTGTTTTCTAGTTTCAAAATCCACTTCTTCTTTAGCATCCATCTTTTCTATAATGTTTTTATAATCGTGAGCGTCACTAAGTACGATAACATCCTTAAAGTTTTTCGCTGCTGCTCTGAGCATTGTTGGTCCACCGATGTCGATAAATTCAACTTTTTCCTCAAAACTTATATCCTGAGTTACTTTATCAAAGAAAGGGTAAAGATTAACTACTACCATATCAATAGTGTTTATTCCTTTAGCTTTGATAGTTGCCATGTGTTCTTTGTTATCTCTTATTGCTAGTATCCCACTATGAATGATTGGATGTAATGTTTTAACTCTTCCATCTAATATCTCTTCGAATCCTGTAACATCAGAAATTTCCGAAACTTTTATCCCATTTTCTTTTAAATATTTAAAAGTTCCACCTGTAGATATAATAGCCACACCGTTATTTTGAAGTGATGTTGCAAGTTCTAAAACATTATTTTTATCAAAAACACTTATAAGTGCTGTTTTAATCATTATTACTCCACCTTTCCAATAGCTAACACTTTTCTTCCCTCAATTTTTATTGCTTTCTCACTAATTAGCTTAATAGCTTCTGGTAATGCCTTATGTTCCTGGGCGAGTACCCTTAGTTGCAAATCTTTTGCATCATCCGCGGCATAAACATCTACAACCTTTTGAATTATAATCGGACCTGAGTCAGTACCTTCATCTACAAAATGTACAGTGCACCCAGAAACTTTAACGCCTACCTCTATAGCTTTTTCATGTACTTTTAATCCATACATCCCACCACCGCAAAAAGATGGTATAAGGGATGGATGAATATTAATAATTCTATTTTTGAAAACCCCTAGAAGTTCCCCTTGAAGTATAGATAAAAATCCAGCAAGCACTATTAAGTCTACTTTTCCGTCAACAATCCTTAATATTTCGTCTGAAATCCCATTACCTAATTGTTTTCTATCCAATGTATAAGTTTTTATATTTTTAGATTTTGCTCTTTCAACTCCATAAGCGTCTTTTTTATCGCTAATTACAGCTTCTATAGAGCAACTGAGGTATCCACTTTCTATATTATCTATTATAGCTTGAAGATTGCTTCCGCCTCCTGATACCAGTACGGCTATTTTAAGCAAACTCCGCCACCTCCTGCTTCAACATGGCCGATTTTATATGCTCTATCTCCTAAATCATCAATAGTTTTTATAACCTTTAAAACATCTTTATCTTCAACACATAATACATAACCTATTCCCATATTATAAGTGTTAAACATATGTTCTTCTGTTACACCAAGTGAAATAAGATGATTAAAAATATCTGGTCTATTAAAACTATTTTTGTCTACTACTGCTGTGAAATCTCCATTAAACATTCTTGGTATGTTTTCATAAAAACCACCACCTGTTATGTGGGCCATTCCCTTTATATCAAATTTATCCAAAAGGTTTAATACAGTTTTTACGTAAATTTTTGTTGGAGTTAAAAGTGTTTTACCTATTTTTTCTCCATTAAAATCTTTATCTAAATCTGGTATTAATTTTCTAACTAAAGAATATCCGTTGCTATGAAGGCCTGAAGACTCAATTCCAATAAGTGAATACCCGTCTTTAATAGCAGATCCATCAATAATTTTATGTTTATCAACTATACCTACTGTAAATCCTGCCATATCATATTCGCCATCTCTATAAAAACCTGGCATTTCAGCAGTTTCGCCACCTATTAGTGCACAATTAGATTGAATACATCCGTCAGATACACCTTTAACAAGCTGCGCTGATACTCTAGAATCTAATTTACCACAAGCTATATAATCTAAAAAGAAAAGAGGTTTTGCACCATGGCAAAGGACATCATTAACACACATAGCAACGCAATCAATTCCTACAGTGTCATATTTTTTCATTCTAAACGCTATATCAAGTTTTGTTCCTACGCCATCTGTACCTGAAACTAAAATAGGATTTTTATAACCTTCTCCTATTTCAAACATACCAGCAAAACTTCCTAAATGATTCAAAACACCTTTTGTAAATGTGGCCGCTGCATATTCTTTTATAAGTTTTACTGATTTATATCCTTCTTCAATGTTAACACCTGCATCTTTATAAGTTATCATAAATATCCCCTACCTCTCTAATCTATCTTTTTCATTTTCATATGGAGCTGATACTGGATACGTACCATTAAAACAACCTAAACAAAATTCAGTATGACCTAACGTTTTGAGTAACCCATCTATGCTTAGGTATCCAAGGCTGTCTGCACCTATTTCTTCCCTTATTTCCTCAACAGAAGTATCCGAACCAATTAAATCTTTCCTATAAGGTGTATCTATTCCAAAATAACATGGATATTTTACTACTGGTGAACAAACCCTAAAATGAACTTCTTTTGCCCCAGCCTTTCGCAATATATCAACTAATCTTTTACTTGTAGTTCCACGTACTATTGAATCATCTATGAGGATAACTCTTTTACCTTCAACATTTATCTTTAATGCATTTAATTTTACAGAAACCGCTCTTTCCCGAAGTTCTTGAGTTGGGCTTATAAATGTTCTACCTACATACCTGTTTTTTACAAGACCTATTCCAAAAGGTATTCCAGAAATCTTAGAATAACCTATTGCTGCAGCCAGGCCTGAATCTGGAACTCCTATAACCATATCGGCGTCTACAGGAGATTCCTTATATAGCTGTTCTCCAGCAGCCACTCTTGATGTGTACACATTAATTCCATCAATTGTACTGTCTGGTCTTGCAAAATATATATACTCAAATGAGCAAGTTGCATTTTTAGTTTTCTCAGCAAAATTAATAGATGTAAGACCGGTCTCATCTATTATTACTATCTCACCAGGTTTCACATCTCTTAAAAATTCTGCACCTACTGCATCTAGTGCGCAACTTTCAGATGCAATAACATAACTATTTCCAATTTTTCCTATGCAAAGAGGTCTAATACCATTCTGATCTCTAACACCTATTAGTTTATCCTTTGTAAGCATAACTATTCCATAAGAACCTTTAACAGCTTGTATTGCATCAACTACAGCCTTTTCCACGCCTCTTTTGGCACCTCTAGCAATTAAGTTTAATATTACTTCTGAATCTATTGATGTTTGAAACATGTAACCGCAATCCTCTAGCAAATCTCTTATTACCTCTGCGTTTACTAAATTGCCATTATGAGCTATAGCAATGTCACCTAGTTTAGATTTACTGAGTAGTGGCTGTGCATTTTTAACTTCGCTGCATCCAGAAGTTGAATATCTAACATGACCAATGGCTGCGTGACCCTTCATTTCTTTAAGCATTTTCTCATTAAAAACATCACATACGAGGCCCATAGCCTTTTCACAAGTAAGGGTAGTTCCATCTGAATATACTATTCCAGCACTTTCTTCTCCCCTATGCTGAAGTGCATAAAGTCCATAATAAGTTAGAGTGGCAACGTCTAAATCTTTATCCTGAGCGAAAATTCCAAAAACACCACATTCATCTTTAAACTTATCTTCATCATTTATAATTACTTCGTTTAATCCTATAGCTTTATTCAATGAAATTCCTCCTCGTCGTTCTTTTTTGAGTGTCACTTAGTTTTGCTTAATTCTGCTTAATATTTCCTCGTAAGCTTCTGTAACATTTCCTAAATCTCTTCTGAATCTATCTTTATCCAATTTTTCTCCAGTTTTAACATCCCAAAATCTACAAGTATCTGGTGATATCTCGTCTGCTAAAATTATTTCTCCCTTATACCTTCCAAATTCTACTTTGAAATCTATTAAATTAATACCTTGTTTAAGGAAAACTTCTTTTAAAATATCATTTATTGCGAAAGCCATTTTATAGATTTCTCCTAATTCTTCAAAAGTAGTAAGGTCCATAGCTACTGCATGATAATCATTTATAAGTGGATCTCCTAATTCATCATTTTTATAACTTAATTCAATCACCGATATTTTAAGTTTAGTTCCTTCTGCTATTCCATAACGTTTTGCCATGCTGCCAGCTGCAACATTTCTTACTATTACTTCTAGTGGTACTATTTCAACCATTTTACAAAGTTGTTCTCTATCGCTTAACTTTTTAATAAAATGAGTTTTTACGCCTTTTTTCTCTAATATTTCAAATAACATAGTAGTTATACTGTTATTTAAAACTCCTTTTTTCTCAATTTGTGATTTTTTAACACCATTGAATGCTGTTGCATCATCTTTGTAATATACTCTAACCTCGTCTTTATTGTCTGTGCTGAACATTTGTTTAGCCTTTCCCTCATATAATAACACTGATTCTCCCATTTATAACCGCTCCTTAATATTTAATTTTTATAACTTATTTTTATAATTTCGTTTTATAATTTCATTTTAAAATTCGATATGTTCTTCATTTTCTGCTATAAATTTTTCTTTCATTTCCGTTCTATATGTATATAGTTTATCTTTAAGCTGCAAATATTTAAGAGATAAAATCTGAACTGCAAGCATTCCGGCATTATAACTGTTATTTATGCCTACTGTAGCAACAGGAATAGCCTTTGGCATTTGAACAATTGAAAGTAATGAATCAATTCCTCCAAGAGCCGCCTTAATTGGAACTCCAATCACTGGAAGTACTGTTTGAGATGCGATTACGCCTGGAAGATGCGCTGCAAGCCCTGCTCCTGCTATGATGCATTCTACACCACCATTTTCCATTTCTATTATTACTTGTGTTAATCTTTCTGGTACTCTGTGAGCTGATAAAATATGTACTTCATATTCTACATCAAATTCCTTAAGTGCCACTCCTGCATTCTTCATTATTGCTATATCAGATTTACTTCCAAAAATAATTCCTACCTTCATTTGTTTGCCTCCCTATTTGCATAAAGTATTCAACTTTTATAAAACTCAATAAAAAAAGACTACGCCACAAAAAAACTTTTTTTATGGTGTAATCTTGAATTAAGGGCAAAATCCATGCCCTTTTATAAGGTCAATTCAAGATTCACCAATAGTGAGAAGTTAACGGCCTCTCGTAGAAACTTCTAAGCCTTATCCCTAGAAATATATCGATGAACTAATTATTTATATTTTATATGTTTAATATGTTTTAATGGTAACATCTATCTTTTATTAAGTCAATACATTAATATTGATATCAATATTAATGTTCGTGTTTGATCATAAAAATAAAGGTTTAATTACTTTTTTTAAATATATTGTTCGTATTTTATTTAAAGTAATTTACTCCTGCCTCAAATATTTTTTGATCCTTATTACCAAGTATATTTATCCCAATGCTTTTACCAACTCTTTCAGAGTGACCCATTTTACCAAAAACTCTTCCATCTAAACTAGTAATTCCTTCGATAGCGTGCATTGAGCCATTTGGATTAAAGTTTATATCATAACTAGGATTACCCTCAAAGTCTACATATTGAGTCGCTACCTGACCACTTTCAAACAATTTTTTAATAACATCATCATTTGCTACAAATCTACCTTCACCATGTGATACTGGGATGCTATGCACATCTCCAACTTTTAAATTACTAAACCAAGGAGACAAAGTTGAAACTACTTTAGTTTGAACATTACAAGATATATGTCTGCCAATTTCATTATAAGTTAATGTTGGGCTATCTTGCGTTATATCAGTTATTTTCCCATAAGGCAAAAGTCCAAGTTTTATAAGTGCTTGAAATCCATTGCATATTCCAAGCATTAATCCGTCTCTATTTTCTAATAGCTGCTGTATACTTTCGCGTATTATAGGATTTCTAAAAAATGTTGCTATAAATTTACCAGAACCATCTGGTTCATCTCCAGCACTAAATCCACCTGGAAGCATAACAATTTGGGAATTTCTTATTTTATCTGCTATTACCTTTATAGATTCTTCAATATGACTTGATGATAAATTGTTTAATACCATAACTTCCACCTGTGCGCCAGCCTTTTCAAACGCTCTCATAGAGTCATATTCACAATTGGTACCTGGGAACACGGGAATTATAACTCTAGGTTTTGCTATTTTTATTGAAGGTGAAGCTGTAATTTTTGCATTTTTAACATTTACGTATTTTTTAGAGATTATATTATCTTTTGATATAGCTACTTCTTTTGCGGCATTGACTTTATCCTCATTTACTTTTGTACTAAATACGCTTTCTAGAGGTTCTTCCCAGCTACTTAGTACTTCTTCTAAACTAATAGTTTCGCCGAGTACTTTAATAAATGGTTTAGCATCCGTATGCCCAAGTATCTTAATATTCGGGTTTACTTTAATTAAATCATCAATTGAATCGTTAGAATTATCTATTTCCATTACTACGCTTCCATAATTCTCTTTAAATATACTCTGAGCATTAATATCATCCTCAAATGTAAATCCTATATTATTACCAAAACACATTTTAGATATAGCGGCCGCAAGTCCACCCATTCCTACAGCGTAAGTTGATAATGCTTTCCCATCATCTATTAACTTCTTTACTAATTTATAGTTTACTCTAAGTTCTTCAAAATTAGGTAATCCATCTTCGCAAATATTAGCGCTAATTAAAATAACCTTACTACCACATTTTTTAAACTCTGGGGATATAGCCTTATCTGTATTTATAACATCTACCGCAAAGGATACCAAAGTTGGTGGTACATTCATATCATTAAAAGTACCTGACATACTATCTTTTCCACCAATAGCTGCTATACTAAATTCCTTTTGCGCGCGAAAAGCTCCTAAAAGTGATGAAAATGGTTTGCCCCATTTTTGAGGTTCTTTAGATAATTTTTCAAAATACTCTTGGAATGTAAGTTTAATATTTTCATAATCTGCTCCACTAGCTACAACCTTTGTTACAGAGTCTATAACAGCATAAGCTGCTCCATGAAATGGACTCCATGTTGATAATTTAGGATTGTATCCATAAGACATTATTGTACCCGTATTTGTGTCTCCACGGAGTACAGGTAATTTTGCCACCATAGATTGAATTGGTGTCTTTTGAAATTTTCCACCAAATGGCATTAGTACTGATCCTGCACCAATAGTGCTATCAAATCTTTCTGATAATCCCTTGTTACTACAAACATTTAAATCTGATAATGTATCGTTCCATAATGTTTTTATTGATTTTGACTCTCCTAAGTTATAGGTATCAGCCTTTGAAAAGTAGTATTCGCTTTCTTTTGGCGCTGATACCTTAACATCAGCATGTTGTTTTACTCCATTGGTATCTAGGAAACTTCTACTTACATCAACAATAGTTTCTCCCTTCCATACCATTTTAAGCCTGTTATCATCTGTTATTAACGCAACTTCTACAGCCTCTAAATTTTCTTCTTCTGCAAGTTTTATAAATGTAGTAACATCTTGTTTTCTAACAACAACAGCCATACGTTCTTGGGATTCGGAGATTGCAAGCTCTGTACCATCGAGTCCATCGTATTTTTTAGTAACTTTATCTAAATTTATTACAAGTGCATCTGCAAGTTCACCAATTGCTACTGATACTCCACCTGCACCAAAATCATTACATCTTTTTATAAGTCTTGTAACATTAGGATTTCTAAATAACCTTTGAATTTTTCTCTCTGTAGGTGCATTACCCTTTTGAACTTCTGCTCCTGAGGTTAGTATTGAACTCTCACTATGTTGCTTAGATGAGCCTGTAGCTCCACCGCACCCATCACGACCTGTCTTTCCACCAAGGAGTATAACAACGTCGGATGCTAGCGGCTGCTCCCTTATTACATTCTTATAAGGCGCCGCTCCAATAACCGCTCCAACTTCCATTCTTTTAGCTACAAATCCTTCATCATAAATTTCAGAAACAAGTCCTGTCGCAAGTCCTATTTGATTTCCATAAGAACTAAATCCATGAGCAGCTTCGAGGGTTATTTTCCTTTGAGGTAGTTTACCCTTTATAGTATCTGAAATTTTCACTCTTGGATCACCTGATCCTGTAACACGCATTGCCTGATACACATAACTTCTACCTGATAATGGATCTCTTATTGATCCACCAAGGCAAGTAGCCGCGCCACCAAAAGGTTCTATCTCAGTAGGGTGATTATGGGTTTCATTTTTAAACATTACAAGCCACTTTTCTTTTTCTCCATCAATATTTGCATCGACAACTATACTACAAGCGTTGATTTCGTCTGAAACATCAAGATCTTGTAATTTTCCTTGTTTTCTTAAATCTTTCATTCCAATAACAGCCATATCCATAAGTGTTACATCGCGACTTGTTTTGCCATAAACAAATTCTCTAGTATCCAAATATTCCTGATATGCCGCCTGAATTGGTTTAGAATATTTTCCTTCTTCAATGCTGACATCCTCAATTACTGTATTAAATGTAGTATGCCTACAGTGATCTGACCAATATGTATCTATAACCTTTATCTCTGTTATAGTTGGGTTTCTCTTTTCCGTTTCTCTAAAATAATCCTTGCAATATTTTAAATCCTCAAAACTCATAGCGAGTCCATTAATTTTCAAGAAATCTTCCAGCTCTATGTCGTTTTTATTAATAAAAGATTCTACTATCTTAACCTGCTCTGGCTCTTTAAAAATTTGTTCTAAATCCTTTTGTTTTTCTAAATTAGCTTCTCTAGAATCTACAGCATTTATGCAATACTCTTTAATTTTGCTTAATTCAACTTTAGTAATATTTCCACTTAATATAATGACTCTTGCGGTTTTAACTATATGTTTGTCCTTTTGAGTTAAAATTTGTATACATTGCGCAGCTGAATCTGCCCTTTGATCATATTGACCAGGCAAAAATTCAATAGCAAACATTGTTTCTCCATTTTGAATATCTAATTCCTCATCATACACATTATCTACCGTTGGTTCTGAAAAGATTGTGTTTCTGGACATTTGGTACTGCTCATCTGATATTCCCATAATGTCATATCTATTAACTAGTCTAAGCCCATCAAGGCCCGTTATACCTAAATTTATTTTTATATCTCTCAATATTTTTTTACCTTCAATATCATAGTTCGTTTTTTTCTCTACATATAACCTATATATCTTATTTTCCATGATTAATACCTCCAAAAATTAAAATTTATACGAATATTAAACATTAAATTTCTTTTATAATTCGTTATAATAAGATTATAATATATTTCGCCCAATTATAAAAGTCTATTTTGCAAAAAAAATGTATTTAATTTTCCTTTCCCTTATAAAATTATTAAATTAATCTTTTTAGACGTAAAAAAAACATTCACTATAAAGTGAATGTTTTTTTGGTACAAGTAAGTCTATAAGCCGAGTCCTGTATTAGACAATCATCTATCTAGGCCTATTGTTACCAATAGGCTCAAGCGATACACCCGAGAACGGGACGGGCAATCCCAAAATGTTCTCCTATTCGATCTTGC
>Ga0209123_1000764_pt1 | contig 37413 bp, 29 predicted proteins | sample BarGraIncu00431A_FD_184500 | JGI IMG/M metagenome (GOLD analysis project Ga0209123, IMG submission 184500) | Arctic peat soil microbial communities from Barrow, Alaska, USA - Barrow Graham LP Incubations 004-31A (SPAdes) (version 2) | ecosystem: Environmental > Terrestrial > Soil > Wetlands >... | reverse complement strand
CATCCCGTTGTCTTGATTGATGTCAACCGCACCGCAGGTCCTTCTGTTATCGTTGCCGCGATGATGGAACTCCACGATTCCCATGCATGAACGCCCGCTGAGCGCACCTTGCCAATCCGACATCTGCAAAGGTGGCCCCGGATGAGTCGCGCTCCGCTCGACGCCGGGCGCCGGGCGCTCGCTTTCGGCCTGCTTTGTGCGCCGCTGCTCGGGCGCACTGCCAGGCCCGCACCGCAGCCTTCAGTGCCGGTGCTGGTCTACCACCGGTTTGCGGCCACGGTACTTGACAGCATGACACTGCGCAGCAGCAACTTCGAGGTGCAACTGCGCATGATGGAACGACTGGAATGCACCGTCATCCCGCTGGCCGACTGGGTCGCCTGGCGGCGCGGCGAGCGCGCCACACTGCCGCCGCGCGCGGTGGTGCTCACCGCGGACGACGGCCATCGCTCGCAATTTGAGGTGATGGCGCCACTGCTGCACGCCCGTGGCTGGCCGGTAACCCTGTTCGTCTATCCGTCCGCGATTTCGAACGCGAGTTATGCGATGACCTGGCCACAACTGCGGGAGTTGCTTGCCGAACCGGGCTTCACCGTGCAATCGCACACCTTTTGGCACCCGAACCTGCTGCAGGAGCGCCGACGCATGTCCCCGGACGCCTTCCAGCGTTTTGCCGCCGACCAGCTGCGGCGCTCCCGCGAAGTTATCGAGCAACGGCTCTCACAGCCGGTGTCACTGCTGGCCTGGCCCTTCGGCCTGAGCGACGAGGCACTGTGGAAGCAAGCGGCCGAATGCGGCTACCAGGCCGCCGTCACGCTCGGCAACCGTTCGGCTTCGATGCAGGACCCGCTCTATGCCGTGCCCCGCCATCTGATCGTGGACAGCGTCGACGAGCGACAACTCGCGGCACGACTGACTGCGGCGTTCGCCGCCGGGGAGGCACCGTGAAGCGCTGGCGCTACGCTTGCATCGTGCTGCTGCTGGGGAGCGTCACCCTGACCGTCCAGGCACTCGATGGCGTGGTGCGGGATGCTTTGACCGGTCGGCCGATCACACTCGCCACGGTCGTTGCCGGCGATGCGCTGGTGCGCACCGACAACCATGGCCGGTTCGATTTCGGTGCCAATGCCAATGCCAATGCCAATGCCAATGCCAACGCCAACGCCATCCGCATCTCGGCGCGTGCGCCAGGCTACGCGCGGCACGAACGAGCCGTCCAGGGTGCTGAGCCACTGGTCCTCACGCTCACACCGCTGCGGCCGAAGGCCGTCTACCTGTCGGCGTATGGCATTGGCAGTACCACGCTGCGCGGTGACGCGTTGAAACTGATCGACGACACCGAATTGAACGCACTGGTGATCGACGTCAAGGGTGACCGCGGACTGGTGCCCTTTCGCAGTTCGTCCCTGGTTGCCGCTGGTTTGCCGCAGACCATCGTCACGGTCCCCGACATGCCGGCGCTGATGAAGACCCTGCACGCTCACGGTCTGTACCTGATCGCGCGCATTGTGGTGTTCAAGGACGCGCCGCTGGCAGCGGCCCATCCGCAGTGGACGGTGCACGACGCGCATGGCGCCGTCTGGAAGGATCGCGAAGGACTGCCGTGGATCGACCCGTTCCGCCGCGATGCCTGGGAGCGCAACCTCGCATTGGCCGAGGAGGTGGCGCAGCTCGGATTCGACGAGGTGCAGTTCGACTACCTGCGCTTTCCCGATGCGACAGGTCTGGTGTTCTCCGAACCCGATACCGAGGAGCGGCGCATCGCCGCCATCGATGGCTTCCTCGACGCGGCGCAGCGCCGCCTGCTGCGCTACAACGTGTTCGTTGCCGCCGACGTCTTCGGCTACGTCGCGTGGAACAGCAACGACACGCATATCGGCCAACAGCTCGAAGCGGTCGTGCAGCACGTGGACTACCTCTCGCCGATGCTGTACCCGTCCGGGTTCACGTTCGGTATTCCGGGCCATCGCAATCCGGTTGCCGAGCCCTACGACATCGTGCATGACAGCCTGCAACACGCGCTCAAGCGCACCGGTCTGCCCGGTGTGCGTTTCCGGCCCTGGCTGCAAGCCTTTCGCGACTATGCCTTCGACCACAGGGCCTTCGGCGAGCGTCAAATCCGTCTGCAGATCGACGCCGCCGATGCTGCGGGGACCGACGGCTGGATGCTGTGGAATGCGCGCAACCGCTACGACGACGAGGGACTCCAACCTGAGCCACCGTCACATCAGCCGCCATGAAGACCGCCTGCTGCCGCTTCAGGGGCATGCTCGGCGTGCTGTTCGCGTTGCTGCTGGCGCCGTGCGTCGCGCTGGCCGGTGATCTGGCCCACCAGGACTGGACGCCGCTCGACGCGGCAGTGCGCGCGCAGATCTCGGCCGGACAGGTGCCCGGCGCCGTGTTGATATTCGGTGACGCCGAGCACGTCTGGCTGCGCCGCGCCTGGGGCGCGCGGGCGCGGGTGCCACAGCCCGAAGCCATGACGCTGGACACCGTGTTCGACCTGGCCTCGCTGACCAAGGTGGTTGCGACCACGACCGCCGTCATGCAGTTGGCTGAGCGCGGCCAGCTGCAACTCGACGCGCCGGCTGCCCGTTACTGGCCGGCCTTTGCCGCGCACGGCAAGCAGGCCATCACGGTGCGCGAACTGCTGTCGCACAGTGCCGGGCTGCGCGCCGATCTGGACCTGCGCGGCGACTGGAGCGGCCAGGACGAGGCGCTGCGCCGTGTGATCGCCGAAGCACCGACGGCGCCGCCCGGCACCCGCACGCTCTACAGCGATATCAATTTCATCGTGCTGGGCGAACTCGTTCGGCGTGTCTCCGGCCTGCCGTTGCCGACCTATGCGCAGCGCCAGATCTTCAAACCGCTGGGCATGCACGATACCGGCTTCCTGCCGCCGCGCAGCCAGCGGCCACGCATTGCACCGACCGAGCTGCTGGACGGCGAGTTGCTGCGCGGCATCGTGCACGATCCAACCGCGCGCCGCATGGGCGGCGTCGCAGGCCATGCCGGCTTGTTCGGCACCGCGGACGACCTGGCGCGCTTCGCGCAGGCCTTGCTTCGGCGCAAGGGCATTCTCACGCCGGCCTCGATCGAGGCCATGCGCCAACCCCAAGCCACCACGGACATGCCCGACACGCCCGACTGGCGCGGCCTTGGCTGGCTGCTGCAGGCGCCGCTGGTCGCCAACCGCGACGATCTGGCCCCGCTCGGCGCCATTGGCCACACCGGCTACACCGGCACCGGCCTGTGGATCGACTTCGCGCAGGGCCGCTTCGTCGTGCTGCTGAGCAACCGCGTGCATCCGGACGGGCGCGGCAATGCGCAGCCGCTGCGCCGTCAGGTGTTGGCCTTGCTGGCCGGATTGGCGCCGCCATTGGACGGCCCCGCGCGCAGCGTGCCGGACAAGGCGCCGCGCGTGGCCACCGGCATCGACGTGCTGCGCGCCCAGGGCTATGCGCCGCTGGCGGGACGTCGCGTCGGCCTGATCACCCACCTGGCCGCCATCGACAGCCGGGGCTGGCGCACGCTGGACCGGCTGCGCTGGGCGCCGGGGGTCACGCTGGTCAAGGTGTTCAGCCCGGAGCACGGCCTGTACGGCGATGCCGAAGGTGCCGTAGGCTCGGGCACCGAGCCGCTCAGTGGCCTGCCGCTGGTCAGCCTGTACGGCAAGACGCGGCGGCCCGATGCCGCGATGTTGCAGGACATCGACACGCTGGTGTTCGACGCGCAGGACGCGGGAGCGCGGTTCTTCACCTACATCTCCACGATGGCGCAGGCCATGGAAGTCGCCGCCGAGCAGGGTCTGCGCTTTGTGGTGCTCGACCGGCCGAACCCGATCCGCGCTGACCGCGTGGCCGGCCCGGTGCTCGACGAAGGGCAGCAGTCGTTCACGGGCCCCGCCGGACTTCCGGTCCAGCACGGCATGACCGTGGGCGAGCTGGCACGCTGGTTCCAGGACGACATCCGCGCGCGCCGTGGCCTGGTGCTGGACCTGCAGGTGGTCGCGATGCAAGGCTATCGCCGCAGCATGTGGTTCGATCAGACCGGGCTCGACTGGGTGCCGCCGTCGCCCAATCTGCGCACGCCAGGCACGGCGGCACTGTACCCGGGCGTGGCCTGGATCGAAGGTGCGAATGTCAGCGTGGGGCGCGGCACCGGGCATCCGTTCGAGTGGCTGGGCGCACCATGGATCGACGGGCCGCAACTGGCCAACGCGCTGAACGACGCGGCTCTGCCCGGCCTGGTCTTCACGTCCATCGACTTCATGCCCGATGCAGGCCGGTACCGTGGCCAGCTCTGCCACGGGGTGCAGATCCGCGTACTCGATCGCGAACGCCTGGACGCCCCGTTACTTGGCGCGCAGCTTGTAGGCACGTTGTTCCGACTGTGGCCCGACGTCTTCGAGTTGGGCCGGACGCAGGCGCTCGTTGGCTCGCAAGAAACGCTTCAGGAACTGCGCGCCGGCGTTGATATCGAAACCATCGCTTCGCACTGGCAGCCAGGGTTGGCCGCTTTCCGCGCGCGGCGTGAACGGTATCTGCTGTATTGACGCGTGCCGCCGATTCCCTTCGCGCTATCGCCAGTGAGACAGCCGCCGCCGGGCGAAACCCGTAAATTCCTGCAAAATGAAATTTATTCAGGAGACCTCCAACATGACCCGTACCATCCAACAACTTTTTGACCTCACCGGCAAGACCGCCCTCGTGACCGGCGGCTCGCGCGGCCTGGGCCTGCAGATGGCGCACGCCCTGGGCGAAGCCGGTGCCCGCATCATGCTCAGTTCGCGCAAAGCCGAAGACCTGGAGCAGGCCACCGCTGAACTGCAGGCCGCCGGTATTGACGCCCGCTGGATCGCAGCCGACTGCGCCAAAGAAACCGAGATTCACCGGCTCGCCGACGAGACGCTGCAGCGCATGGGCGATGTGGATATTCTGGTTAACAACGCGGGCGCCGCCTGGGGCGCTCCGGCGGAAGACCATCCCGTTGACGCGTGGGACAAGGTGATGAACCTCAACGTGCGCGGCTACTTCATCCTGAGCCAGGTCATCGCCAAAAAGAGCATGATCGCGCGCCGCTCGGGCCGCATTGTCAACATCGCCTCCATTGCCGGTCTGGGCGGTAACCCCGAAGGCATGACCACCATCGCCTACAACACCTCCAAAGGTGCCGTCATCAATTTCACGCGCGCACTGGCTGCGGAATGGGGCAAGTACAACATCAACGTCAACGCCATTTGCCCCGGCTTTTTTCCGAGCAAGATGACCATGGGCACGCTGGCAGCAATGGGCGAAGAAAAGCTGGCCGCCCATGCGCCGCTCAAACGCCTGGGCGATGACGAAGACCTGAAAGGCTTGTGCGTGCTGTACGCGTCCGACGCCGGCAAGCACATCACCGGCCAGTGGCTGGCGGTGGACGGCGGCGTCAGCGTCGTCACCGGTGGTTGATATGGCCCCCACGCTTGTCACTGCGTGTACTGCGCTGCCCCCCGAGGGGGCTCGCCTTGCTTGGGGCGGCCCGGCGCGGCGGCGTATGACCCCCACGCTGATCACTGCGTGTACTGCGCGGCGCGGCGGTGGCCGGCTATGAAGTTCGGCGTTGCAATCCCGTTTGTCGACCATCTGGGCTTTGAGCTGCGGCTGTTCGAGGGCGGTTTCTCCGAACTGACTTACGAGCCCAAGCCGGAACACCTCAATTCGTTTGATGTCACGCATGGCGGCGCCCTCATGACGCTGCTGGATGTGACCATGGCGGTGGCGGCGCGCAGCGTGCAAAAAGACATGGGTGCGGTCACCATTGAGATGAAGACCAGCTTCATGCAGCCGGCGCGCGGCAAGCTGACCGGCAAAGGCCATTTGATGCACCGCACGGCCACCATGGCTTTCACCGAGGGCACAATTTTCGACGAAGCCGGACGGGCCTGTGCCCACGCCACCGGCACCTTCAAGTTTGTGAAACGCCTGGCCACCGGGCCGAGAAGCGTCAACGCGCTGAACGTCACTTCAACTGTCATTTCGACCGATTAATATTTTTTCAGGAAATCCCCATGCCGCAAAACAAACAAATTCATCTGGACAACCGCCCCGAGGGCGAAGCCGTCGCCAGCAATTTCAAGCTGGTCGTCAGCGACACACCCGCGCTGCAGGACGGCCAGGTGCTGGTGCGCCACCACTTTCTGAGCCTCGACCCCTATATGCGGGGCCGCATGAACGATGCCAAAAGCTACGCCCAGCCACAGGCACTGGGCGAGACCATGGGCGGCGGTACCGTGGGTGAAGTGGTGTCGTCGAAAAACGCCAAATTTGCAGTGGGTGACAAGGTGGTAGGCATGGGCGGCTGGCAGCAATACAGCGTGGTCGATGCCGACCAGCCGGGCGCTTTGCGCAAGGTCGATACCACCCACGTTCCGCTGAGCGCCTACCTGGGCGCGGTGGGCATGCCCGGCGTCACCGCCTGGTACGGCCTGGTCAAGATCATCGAGCCGAAAGCGGGTGAAACCATGGTGGTGAGCGCCGCTACCGGCGCCGTGGGCAGCGCCTTTGCCGCCCTCAGCAAAGCGCGCGGCTGCCGCACCGTCGGCATCGCCGGTGGCCCCGACAAGTGCAAGTACGCCGTCGACGAACTGGGCTTTGACGCCTGCATCGACTACAAGCTGCACAAGGACGCGGCATCGCTGTCGAAGGCACTCAAGGAAGCCTGCCCGAAGGGGATCGACGGTTATTTTGAAAACGTCGGCGGCATGGTGCTGGACGCCGTGCTGACACGCATGAATGCCTTTGGCCGCATTGCGGTGTGCGGCATGATCGCCGGCTACGACGGCGCGCCGCTGCCGATCACTTATCCGGCCCTGATTCTGGTCAGCCGGCTCAAGGTGCAGGGCTTCATTGTCAGCGAACACATGGAGGTCTGGCCCGAGGCGCTCAAAGAGCTGGGCACCCTGGTGGCCACGGGCAAGCTCAAGGCCCGCGAGTCGATTGCACAGGGCATTGAAGCCGCACCGGAAGCCTTTTTGGGCTTGCTCAAAGGCAAGAATTTTGGCAAGCAATTGGTCAAGCTAATCTGAGACCTTGCGGGACAGACCGCAGCCACGCATAGCGGGCAAGCTCTGTCCCCAACTGATACCCACCATGGCTGACATCATTCTTCATCACTATCCCATCTCGCCGTTTTCAGAAAAAATCCGGCTGGTGCTGGGCTACAAAAAGCTGGCCTGGAAGTCGGTCATCATCCCGTCCATCATGCCGAAGCCGGACGTGCTGGCGCTCACCGGCGGCTACCGCAAGACGCCGTTCCTGCAGATTGGCTCGGACGTGTACTGTGACAGCGCGCTGTTCTGGGCCGCCATGGCCTACAACCTGCAACCCAGAGGTGCGGCGGCCCTATTTGAAGGCGTGCCGCCCGAGGTGGCCAAGGCCTTTGGCGCTGACCGCGCCGCCATGGCGGCCTCCATGACGCGCCTGCGCCCGGCCGACGCCACTGCCGCCTACAAGTCCTACCTGCGCCGCCTCGCCAACATGCTCGAAGGCCAGGATTTCCTGCTCGGCAGTGCGCCCTGCGTGGCCGACTTTGCAGCCTACCATCCGCTGTGGTTCACCCGTCGCTGCGTGCCGGTGATGGCCGGCATTCTGGATGCCACGCCGGCCGTGCTGGCCTGGATGGACCGCATGGCGGCACTCGGACACGGCCGGATGGAAAAGTTTTCTGCTACAGAAGCGATAGCTGCTTGCGCAGCATCGACGGGGGCTACAGCCCTGAATGACACTACGTTTCAGGATGAACACGGCATTGCCTTGGGCAGCCGCGTCACGGTATCGGCGGAGACCTTCGGCCAGGAACTCACCGAAGGCGAGCTGCTGGCCGCCACCCGCACCCACTACACCGTGCGCCGCACCGATGACCGGGCCGGCACAGTGCAAGTGCATTTCCCCCGCATCGGTTACGTTTTGAAAAAGGCCGACGCCTGAACGGCAGGCCCAGACATTGACAGGAACATCATGATCACGAATTTCAAAGGCAAAACAGCCGTTCTCACCGGCGCGGGTTCAGGCTTTGGCCTGGAATGCGCCCGTATCGGCGCCAAACTGGGTATGAATCTGGTGCTGGCCGATGTGCAGCAAGACGCACTCGATAAAGCGGCCCTGGAGATGCAGGCCGCTGGCGCGCCGGTGTTGGCCGTTCAACTCGATGTGTCCAAGGCGAGCGAAGTGGAGGCTTTGGGCCGGGCCGTGCAACAGCGCTTTGGCGCGCCGCACTTCGTCTTCAACAACGCCGGTGTCGGGGCCGGCGGCCTGATCTGGGAGAACACCGCCCAGGACTGGGAATGGGTGATCGGCGTGAATCTGATGGGGGTTGCCCATGGCGTGCGCGTCTTCACGCCCATGATGCTCGAAGCCGCCAAAAAAGACCCCGCTTACCAGGGCCACATCGTCAACACCGCCAGCATGGCCGGCCTGCTCAATGCGCCCAACATGGGCATTTACAACGCCAGCAAACATGCGGTGGTGAGCATCAGCGAGACCCTGTACCAGGATCTGGCGCTGGTCACCGATCAAATCAGCGCCTCGGTGTTGTGCCCGTTCTTTGTGCCGACCGGCATCAGCCAGAGCCATCGCAATCGCCCGGCGGATGCGGCCCCGGTCAAACCCACCCGCAGCCAGCTCATCGGCCAGGCCATGAGCGACAAGGCGGTGGGTTCCGGCAAAGTGAGTGCCGCTGACGTGGCGCAAAAAGTGTTCGATGCGATGGCCGCCAACCAGTTCTACATCTACAGCCACCCCAAAGCCCTTGCCTCGGTGCAGGTCCGGCTCGAAGACATCATGCTGGCGCGCAATCCAACCGATCCGTTCAGCCACAAGCCGGAACTGGGGGTGGAGTTGAAGGCGGCGTTGAGGGCTTGATGCTGGATGGGTGGGGACTCTGTTCGGCCAACTATTCAAATCGACGAGTGAACGTTGAAGTTCAGCGGCTTGGACTACTCAGCTTTGGCGGATCGCCCCGCTAAACTGAAACACATTCAATTACCGAAAGAAAAAATGTTTAATAAAAGTGGCCAATAGATCCACCTTGAAACGTTCGATAATTTTGACAACGGCCTGTCAGAGCTAATTGACCTTGGTCCAGTGCATCACCTTCGCATCCACGATTTGCGGCACCAATACGCGTCTTTCCTGGTCAACGCCGGTCGGACTTTGTATGAAGTGCAGCAGATATTGGGCCATAGCGATCCGTCTGTAACGCAGAGGGACGCCCATCTTTCCACCAAGTCATTGCAGGATGCAGCAAACAGTGCGCCAATCATGATTAGAGGGCCGATGCCATTGGCATTACCGATGAAATTGCCGTTGCTTTTGGACTTGGCGGTGGCGGCGTAAGTCGGCTGAAGACGAACCGGGGCGGTGGTCGGTGCGAACTGACCCCGTCTTGGGCCATAGTTGGCAAACGTCAGGCACTTGGGATGGTGGGGGTGGCAACCCCCTTCCGGTAGCACGGTTGGGCGGTCTTCGAGGCTTTTTGGCACGGGCTAAATCCGGCAGACGGCAGCACGCACCACGGCTGGGTTACTGGTGGGCATTTGAGCCACTGCAATCGGACTAACATAAGCTCACGAAAATCTTTCCATCGCTTGCTTACGCAGTGGTTATCAAAAGGGAGCTAAATGCAAGTCAGTGAAAACGAAACGAATTCAACTCAAAAGAGCATCCTCGTAAAAATATGGAGTAAGGCAAAAACGTTGTTGACCGTTTCATCCATAGTAGGGCTTGGCTCGTTAAATATTCTTTCACTCGTAAGTGAGACTGTTCACAACACCATGTTCGGCGGTTTAAAGGCTGTGCTTGCTTCGGTGACCCAAGAAGAAGCATTGTTACGATTATTGAGAAACAGTCCAACGGTCAAACGGAAAAGTGATGTAGCCACTGCAACAAGGATTCTGTCGGAGGAAAGGGAAACGCTTTCCGCATCAAAGAAAGCTCTTGAGCTTAAACATGCCACACTTGAAAAGGACAACATTGAAATCAAAGGAAAACACGCAGAACTGACTCGCGTATCTGCAGTTCGATCAGCAGCCACTCAAAAGATATCAAAGCGACTCGCCACCCGTGCTGTTGTCAATGCAAGCAGAAATTCTTCGTCAATCTTCGCAGAATCCATCCCTTATTTGGGAGTTGCTGTTGTTTTGGGAGTGACTGTTCTGGATCTTCATGACGCCTGCGAAACTCTCAAGGACATGAACGAGTTGAATGCCACATTTGGACTTGATCAGGAAGAAGCAACCAAGGTTTGTGGAATGAAAGTTCCAACCAAGGCCGAAGTTCTTTCCAAGGCAAAGAATAGCTGGAACTCAACCTACAAGGCTGCAACTGTTGCCTTAAAGAAGGAGGGTGTGTCGGTCGATTGAACAACAATCTTTATTCAAGTTATTACAATTTTATTCAACAACAATGAACAACCATACTATGAATTTCAGCCTTAAGTTTATTTATTTTGTCACAATATTTTGTATATTATCGGGATGCGCAACGCCAAGTGAAATTCGACAAACCGGCTTTAATCGAACTGTTACGGTACCAGGCACTCCTGAATCCGTTGCACATTGTGTTGTCGGAAAATTAGATGACGCATTTGGTACTTTGTCCCATCTTGTTAGAAAAAATGGGGAGCAATATTCAGTTATTTCACGCAATCATGAGCAGGCTACAGGGGTTATAGATTTTCGTGAGATAGGAGTTACCATTGAAGCAAAAATATATTTTGGGCCTGCAGTTCTTAGAAAAGACCGATTTGGTGATAAATATGAACAGGCGATAAATGAATGTGCCAATAGAAAGTAAATATTGAAAATCAATTTTTCTTTAATTTACTTTTATTTGAGGGTGTCTAATCAACGTGATGGTTTTCGTTTTCTATTTTTTGGGAATCACATTAAATGCTTAAAAATCTCTGGATTGCGTCCTTGGTTGCAGCTCTATTAGTTGCGGCTTCTGGTCTAAATTTCGTCAGTAGCTACGACATCTCTTCCACGAGAATAAACGTAATCGAGGCATCCATCATTCAGATATCACACACCAGATATTTGATTGCAGCAGTTCTACTGTTGATTTCGGCAATTTGCTTCGCGTCGTTCGAAATATTAAGATCAATCAAAGCCGCAACAGACATGAAAACCGTTGTGGATCCATCACACCAAGAAAGCATGTGAAAGCACAAGCCAAGATTCTTGCCTCTTTAGCCATTCTTTCAGTGGCTCTTGGTGGTTGCGCAACACCTGCTGAATTGCGTGAATAAGGACCGACCCTAGTGTTGAAAAGTCCTCTTGATGCAAAACGTATTTCTGCGTGCATTGCCGACAAATGGGAAAACGCTGCTCCAATTTTTGGTACACAGCCTGTCCACATGAAATTGCTTAAAGACGGCTACTCAGTTTCCGCAGGTAATGAAGGGACATCGTATCTTGTGGACGTAAAGGATTCACCTGGCGGCGGTTCGGTTACCACTTTTTATAAACACAGGGAAACATTGATTAAGCTTTTTGATCCACCAGTGACGATATGCCAAAGCGAATGAAGCATCACAGTTCGGTCCATTTCGGTTCGGCTCGGTCCCAACTCAGCAGTTCGACCGAGCCCTTTTGCAAGTTGTTTGATCCTGTTCAACTTTTTCCACCATCGGCGGTAACATTGCAACCATAGGTTCGGTCGGCAGTTCGGCATGGAAAAAACAGGGGCGACCAGCAGCGAAAAACCGCTTGCAAATCTTCAGCTTACAGGACGCATAGGTCAGGGTGGCTGCTTCTGTTAATCCGTAGGTTCCTGGTTCGAGCCCAGGTCGAGGAGCCAGATACAAAACGAAACAAGCACTTAGCTCGCAAGCTAAAGTGCTTTTTTCATTTTCGGATGAGGGTGTCTCGAATTTCGTGTAAACGGCGGTTGAGTTAAACGGTAAGCGCACGGCTAACCGGCGAATGTCAAGGTAGTTGTCGCCTCATTCATGCAGCCAACCTGCATTGATTCGGTAGAAATGCGGCCTGGACCCCTGATCGTGGCGAATCCCCCAAACGGGTAATCAATGCCTGCAAGGTGATAAAGGCCTGATTGGCCGCTGTGGCAAACTCACGGCCTTCGATTCACGTTTAACCAGCGCAAGGCTGGCGCCCCCTACCGTCATGCAGAAAATCATCGCGCAAATCGCGCAGGAAATCCGGGTTCAACCAAAACAAGTGCAGGCCGCGGTCGAGCTGCTGGATGGCGGCGCCACCGTGCCTTTCATCGCCCGCTACCGCAAGGAAGTGACCGACGGGCTGGACGACATCCAGCTGCGCGAGCTTGAAGCCCGGTTGAGTTATCTGCGCGAGCTGCGCGACCGCCTGCAGACCGTCATCAAGAACATCGAGGAGCAGGGCAAGATGACGCCCGCGCTCTTGGCCGCACTGGTGGGCGCCAGTACCAAGCAGGAGCTGGAAGACCTGTATCTGCCGTTCAAACTCAAGCGCCGCACCAAGGGCCAACTGGCGCGCGAGGCCGGGCTGGAGCCGCTGGCGGACGCGCTGTTTGCCAACCCCGATCTGGTGCCGGCGGACGAGGCGGTGCCTTACGTGATTGCCATGCGGCCGGTGGTGGAGGGCGAAGACAAGCAGCCCGACTTCTCCACCGTGCAGGCGGTGCTGGACGGTGTGCGCGACCTGCTGAGCGAACGCTGGGCCGAGAACGCCAGCGTGGTGCAGGACCTGCGGGAATGGCTGTGGCAGGAGGGCCTGTTCCAGAGCAAGCTGATGGACGGCAAGGACGAGAACCACGCCGATGTCGCCAAGTTTCGCGATTATTTTGACTACGACGAGCCGATTGGCCGCGTGCCGTCGCACCGCGCGCTGGCGGTGTTTCGCGGCCGTGGGCTGGAGATTCTGGATGCCAAACTCGTACTTCCAGAGCCAAATCAGCCTCTAGCCCCCGTCGCAACTGCGCAAGCAGCTATTAAAACAAGAGCAACGCCGGTGGTGTCGCTGGCCGAAGGGCGCATCGCGCTGCGGCTGGGCTGGAGCCACAAGGGCCGCGCCGCTGACGATTTGATTCGTAAATGCGTCGCCTGGACCTGGCGCGTCAAACTCAGCCTGTCCACCGAGCGCGACCTCTTTACCCGCTTGCGGGAAGACGCCGAGAAGGTGGCGATCAAGGTGTTTGCCGACAACCTGCGCGATTTGTTGCTGGCGGCCCCCGCCGGGCCGCGCGTGGTGTTGGGGCTGGACCCCGGCATCCGCACCGGTGTCAAAGTGGCGGTGGTCGATACCACCGGCAAACTGGTGGAAACCGCCACCGTGTTCCCGCACGAACCGCGCAAGGACTGGGAAGGCTCGCTGCATATTCTGGGCAAGCTGTGCGAGAAGCACGGCGTCAACCTGATCGCCATCGGCAACGGCACGGCCAGCCGCGAAACCGACAAGCTTGCGGCCGACCTGATCAAGCTGATGGCCAAGGTGTCAGACCGGCTGATTGAAAAAGTGGTGGTGAGCGAAGCCGGGGCTTCCGTGTACTCCGCCAGCGAATTCGCCAGCCAAGAAATGCCGGATGTGGACGTCAGCCTGCGTGGCGCCGCCAGCATTGCGCGCCGCCTGCAAGACCCGTTGGCCGAGCTGGTCAAGATCGACCCCAAATCGATTGGCGTCGGCCAGTACCAGCACGACGTGAACCAGAGCGAGCTGGCCAAGACGCTGGAAGCGGTGGTGGAAGACTGCGTGAACTCGGTCGGCGTCGACCTGAACACGGCCAGCGTGCCGCTGCTGTCGCGCGTGTCGGGCCTGAGCGGCAGCGTGGCCAAGGCGGTGGTGCGTTGGCGCGAGGCCAATGGCGCGTTCAACAACCGCCAGCAACTGATGCAGGTCACCGGCCTGGGTGCCAAGACTTTCGAGCAAAGTGCCGGATTTCTGCGCATTCGCGGGGGCGACAATCCGCTGGACATGACCGGCGTGCACCCCGAGACTTACCCGGTGGTCGAGAAAATCATGACCCACACGGCCAAACCGGTGGCCGAGCTGATGGGCCGGGCCGACATGCTGAAAGTCCTGAAACCCGAGCTGTTTGCCAATGCGCAGTTTGGCGTCATCACCGTGAAAGACATTCTGGGCGAACTGGAAAAACCCGGCCGCGACCCGCGCCCCGACTTCAAGGTGGCACGCTTCAATGACGGTGTCGATGACATCAAGGACCTGAAAGAGGGCATGGTGCTGGAAGGCACGGTGAGCAACGTGGCGGCCTTTGGCGCATTTGTCGATCTGGGTGTGCACCAGGATGGCTTGGTGCACGTCAGCCAGTTGAGCCACAAGTTCGTGACCGACGCCCGCGAGATCGTCAAAACCGGCGACATCGTCAAGGTGCAGGTGGTGGAAGTGGACGTAGCCCGCAAACGCATTGCGCTGACCATGAAGCTGGGCGCGGCACCAGCCCGGCGCGACAGCGCGGGCGACAACCGCTTTCAGGGCGTGGCCAACAACCAGCGCGGCCGCCCCGGGGGGCAGGGCGCTTACCAGGGCAATAATGTGCCGCAATCCAACGCCATGTCTTCTGCGTTTGCCAAGCTCAAGGGCGCAGGCCACTGACCATGAAACTGAAAGCCCTGCTGGCGTCACAGTTCGTCCTGCCCAGCATTCCCCGGGTGGCTGCCCTCTTGCTCAGCGAGCTGGAGCGGGATGAGCCTGATCTGAAAAAGATCACTCAGCTCATCAGCACCGATCCGGCCTTGACGACGCGCTTGCTGCAGCTGTCGAACTCGGGGTTTTTCAAGCTGTCGGGCAAGATCAGCAGCGTCTCCGAGTCCCTCGCGATTCTCGGTCTGGGCCACGTGCGGACGATGGCGGCGGCGGCGGCTTCCGGTGCCTCTTTCCGGGCGGTGCCGGGCATCAATCTGCAGCAGTTCTGGGCCTACAGCCTGAACGTGGCCAGGATGGCCCGTTCGCTGGCGGGCGTGGTGCGGCTGAATCAGCAGGCGGCCTTTACCTGCGGCCTGATTCATGCGATAGGCGAGCTGGCCATGCACATGGGCATGGCCGAGGCCGTGGCGGTGCTGAACCGGGAAGTCCCCCCGCTTGATCTGCGACGCGCCAACGTCGAAAACTGGTCTTTTGGTTTTTGCTATGCCCAGGTGGGTGCCGGTTTTGCGCGTCAATGGAATTTTCCACTGCCCATTGTGGAAGCACTGGCGCATCAGGACGCGCCGTTTGACAACGATGTTTACGAACCGCTGGCCGGCGTCATTCATCTGGCCACCTGGCGGGCCCGCGCCAAGGAGGCCGGGCTGTCCGACAAGGCGCTGGCGGTGACGTTTCCGGGCTCGGTGGGCGAGGTGCTGGGGCTGGACATTGACATGGTGCTGCAGCAAGACCCGATCGACTGGTCGGCTCAGACGCCGGGCCGCACACTGTTGTAGTCATTTAAAAATTTCCACGCGACTTGACCTGCAACAAAACCCTTTTTCAAGGGCGAAAAAAAATGCGGTATATTAAAAACCCTGTTGCGAACGTAGCCACTTTGATGACGAATTTTTTGCGTCAGGTGTCCTGCACTTCGTTTCAAAAATTTCTATGCGAGAAGCTCCTTTCGAGTGAGTTTTGACTGACACCACAAGGAGCGCAATGCGCAACGTTAAGCTGTTTGAATCCGAAACTCACAAGTTCGTCCTGCTCAATGAGAGCGAGCCAGGAGAAGAAGACGGCGTTCGTTCCAACCAGTATCTGGTCGTGCATGAAGGGCATGGCGTTCTGCTTGATCCGGGCGGTTTCGGTGTCATGCCGCGTGTGCTGGCCGAGATGCTGCGCTATCTCCCGCCCGATAAAATTCGCGGCATTTTTCTCTCCCACCAGGATCCCGACATTGTCGGCGGCTTGTCTACCTGGCTGGAGCTGATCAAGGCGCCGGTGTACATCTCCCGCATCTGGATGCGCTTCCTGCCGCACTACGGCCTGAAGGACATGTCGCGCTTTGTCGGCGTGCCGGATGAAGGTATGGATTGCGAGGGGGCGCCGGGCTTCCATCTCAAAATAGTTCCCGCGCATTTCCTGCATTCGGAAGGGCAAATCAACGTCTACGATCCGGTGTCGAAAATCCTGTTCACCGGCGATATCGGCGCGGCGATGATGCCCATGGACAAGGACGATGCCTATGTGGACGATTTCAAAAGCCACCTGCCGTTCATCGCCGGCTTCCACCGCCGTTACATGTGTTCCAACAAGGCCATTCGGTGCTGGCTGGACACCATCGCCGGCCTTGAAATCGATATGATCGCGCCGCAGCATGGGCCGGTTTATCGCGGCGCGGCGGTGCGTGAATTTCTTGACTGGTTGCGCGACCTGCAATGCGGCATTGACCTGATGCAAAGTGGCGGGCGCTTCCCCACTGAATTTGCGTGACCGGCATGCAGCCCCAAAATTTGGAGAAGGTGCGCCAGCGGGTGATCGACCGCATGGCGGCGTTGCTGGAGAGCCAGACGCGGACCAAGATTTTCGGCGGTAACCTGAATGAGCTGGTGAAGGAAGTTCACCGTGAAGTGATCACCGACCTGCGCAGCATTGCCGAAAATTCCGACATGCCGGAATTGGCCGAACGCCTGGAGTTGGCCGTGCAAACCTGTGAGCGCCTGGATGCCACCCTCGACCACCTGCTCGATGAGCGGAAACGGCAGTGGCATCGCAATGGCAACTATGTCCAGGCGACGATGCATGAGTTCAACGCGACCTTGACCGACCTGGCCGCCACGCTGATCGAAAAGGATTTGTTCGAGCGCCAGAGCAAGGTGCTGGAGCGCATCATCCTGTCATACGAGCACGTTGCGCAGTGGAAGGAGTTCGTACAGGAAATTCTGGCCGATTTTTACGATATTTTCCCGTTCAACTTCTTCTACATTGCGTTTGCCGAGGAGCACGGGCTCTCGCTTTTTCTTTATTACCTCGGCGACTATTCCGATGACTTAAAGAAAACGGCGCGCGATATGCTGTCCAGGCAGATGCTGACCAGCCTGAATCTGCCCAACGATGCGCCGCTCGACATTGAGGAGTTCGTCGTCAAGACGAACGGACCGATCAACAGCATCGACGATGTCCGCATGATCACGGTCGCGGTGCCGGATCACACCCCCAGGGTGGCCGGGCTGCTGGGCGTGGCCTATGTCGCCAGCGGCGATCTGAGCCCGCAGGAAGAGAGCGTGGTGCGCTCTATCCTCTCGGTCATGGTGATGGTGGTTGGCTCCAGCAAAGTGTTATCGCGGACGCTGGCCGAATTGGAGTACTACTCCATGCACGATCCGCTGACCGGCCTCTACAACCGCCGCCAATTCAACAACATACTGGAATATGAAATCGGGCGCTCGGAGCGGCACGGCCATGAGTTCTCCCTGCTGATGCTCGACCTGGACGATTTCAAGGATATCAACGATTCCTATGGGCACCCGACCGGCGACGAGGCTTTGTGCGGGGTGGCAGAAATTCTGCGTGAAAATGTCCGCAAGGGTGATCTGGCCGCCCGCATCGGTGGCGACGAATTTGCCGTCATCCTGATGGAGACCGGCCGCGAAGGCGCTGCCACGGTGGCGGCGACGCTGGGTCGTGTGTTGCGCGAGCGCGTCTTCACGGCCCCGGACAGCAAGCACTTTCATTTGACCGTCTCGGTCGGCATCGCCACCTATCCGGTCGATGCGCAGAACGAATCCGACCTGCTGGCCGGGGCCGATGTCGCGATGTACCGGGCCAAGGAAATGGGCAAGGACAGCGCTTGCACGCTTTATGCGCTGGAAGGGCGGGTTGAGGGCAGCCGCAATACGCGCGACCAGGCAGAACAACTGCGCGAGGCATTGCAGCAGGATCGCATCATTCCGTATTACCACAGCATCGTCGATTGCAGGACGGGCGAATTGTTCGCCTGCGAAACGCTGGCGCGGCTGATCGAGCCGAGTGGCGAAATCCTCTCTGCCGGCGTGTTCATCGAGACCATGGAAAAGTACGGCATGGGGCGCGAGCTTGACCGCATCATCATCAGCAAGGCGTTCCAGGCCAAGCGCGAGCGGATGTTGTCGGATTCGCCAGGCATCAAAATGTTTCTCAACCTGTCGGCGCAGGAAATCCAGGGGCGCGGCATCCTGGGCTATGCCGAGGAGTTGTGCAACACGCTGCAGATTCCGCCGGAATGCATCGTGTTTGAAATCCTGGAACGCGATGCCATCGGCGATATGACCAATATGCGCAAGTTCCTGACCAACCTGCGCAAAAAAGGTTTTGCCTTTGCGCTGGACGATTTCGGCAGCGGCTACAACTCCTTCCATTACCTGCGCGAACTGCATTTCGAATACGTCAAGATTGACGGCGATTTCGTGCGCAACATTCTCAATTCGAAGATCGATTACGCCCTGGTGCACAACCTGTCCCGGCTGTGTCAGGACATCGGCATCCAGACCGTTGCGGAGTTTGTCGAAAATCAGGGTATCTACGACGCCCTCAAGGACATGGGCATCAACTATGCCCAGGGATTTCACATCAGCCTGCCCACGCGCGAGATGCCCCGGAAGTAGATCGCCCCGCCATGGCTCGGCTGATCTTTCCGGCGCTGTTGGGTTTTGTGGGGGGCAGCGCTGTGCAGTTGCAGCAGGCGGCGCTGTATTCCTGGCAGGTTTATGCGTGTTTTATGCTGCTAGCCCTCGTGCTGTATGCGCTAGCAGCTACTAAATATATAGCAAAATCAATGGCAACCCGTTGGCGCATCGTGCTGGCGGCGCTGGCCTTGGGTCTGTTGGCCTTTGGCATGACCGGGCTGCGCGCTTCGGTTTTTCTGGACGACGCGCTCGACGCCGGGCTTGAAGGACGCGACGTGGCGGTGACCGGTGTGATCGCCGCCATGCCGCAGCACAACGAGGCGGGGCTGCGCTTTCGCCTCGACGTTGAGTCGGCGCAGCTGCAGGGCCAGCCGATTCACTTGCCGCCCAGCCTTTACCTGGGCTGGTATTCCGGCGTGTTCGGTGGCGGTGACTCCGGCATGGTCGGCGAGTTGCAGCGCCAGCCCGCAGCGATTGAGGCGGGTGAGCGCTGGCAGATGACGGTGCGGCTCAAGGCGCCGCACGGCGGCAGCAATCCATTTGGTTTTGACTATGAGCTCTGGTTGTGGGAGCAGGGCTTGCAGGCCACCGGCTATGTGCGCGCCGGACCCAAAGATCCGACGCCGCAGCGGCTCAATCAGTCCGGCTGGCACCCGGTGGAGCACGCGCGCCAGCAGGTGCGCGACCAGATTTTTGAGCAGGTGGCCGAACGCAAATACGCCGGTCTGATTGCCGCCCTGGTGGTGGGCGACCAGAACGCGATTGACCGGGCCGACTGGGATATCTTCCGGGCCACCGGGGTGGCGCATTTGATGTCCATCTCGGGCTTGCACATCACCATGTTTGCCTGGGCTGCGGCGCTGGCGGTGGGCTGGTTGTGGCGGCGCTCCAGTCGTCTTTGCCTGTGGCTGCCAGCGCCCAGCGCGGCCTTGCTGGGTGGCGTGCTGCTGGCCACGGCCTATGCTTTCTTCAGTGGCTGGGGCGTGCCTTCGCAGCGCACCGTGCTGATGCTGGCCACCGTGGGCTGCTTGCGCCTCTCTGGCAAACAATGGCCGTGGCCGCATGTGTGGCTGCTGGCGTGTGCGGCGGTGGTAGCGGTGGACCCGTGGGCTTTGCTGCAGGCCGGGTTCTGGTTGAGTTTTGTCGCGGTGGGTGTGTTGTTTGCTACAGATTCAGGCGCTGTTCCTGCGAAAACAACGATTGACTCCGGGGCGAGGACAGCCGCCGCGCCGGGCCGCCCCAAGCAAGGCTGGGCCCCCTCGGGGGGCAGCGCAGCACATGCAATGGCAAGCGTGGGGGCGATGTTCAGGGAGCAATGGGTGATTACCGTGGCCTTGACGCCGCTCACTCTGCTGCTCTTTGGTCAGGTCTCGGTGGTGGGTCTGGTGGCCAATGCGCTGGCCATTCCGTGGGTCACGCTGGTGATCACCCCGCTGGCCATGCTGGGGGTGCTGGTGGCGCCGCTGTGGGATGTTGCCGCCATGGCGATCGCGGCGTTGGCCTGGTACCTGCAGCTGCTGGCCGCGCTGCCGTTTGCTTCCGTTTCAATCGCGCAAGCGCCCTTGTGGGCAGGCGCTGCCGGCGTGATGGGCGGCTTGTTGCTGGCCATGCAGCTGCCCTGGAGCCTGCGCCTGCTGGGGCTGCCCTTGCTGCTGCCGGTGCTGCTGTGGCAGGCGCCGCGTCCGCTTGAGGGTCAGTTTGAACTGCTGGCGGCCGACATCGGGCAGGGCACTGCCGTCATTGTGCGCACCGCCAGCCATGCGCTGGTGTTTGATGCCGGGCCGCGCTTCAGCCGCGAGAGTGACGCCGGCCACCGTGTGCTGGTGCCGCTGCTGCGCGCACTCGATGTCACCGTGGACAGGCTGATGCTCAGCCACCGTGACAACGATCACGTGGGCGGCGCACTGGCGGTGCTGGCGATGCAAGCCCAGGCCGAGCTGGTGAGCTCCATTGAAAACGACCATGAACTGCAGGCCGTGCGCAAGGCAACTCGCTGCGTGGCGGGGCAGCGCTGGCGCTGGGACGGCGTCGATTTTGAAGTGCTGCACCCGCGTGCTGACGACTATGAGCGTGTCAACAAAACCAACGCCATGAGTTGCACCTTGCGCATTTCCAACGGCGTGCAGTCGGCGCTGCTGGCGGGCGATATTGAGCAGGCTCAGGAAGCGCGGCTGGTAGCTGAGGGCATGTCTTTGAAAACGGATGTATTGCTGGTGCCGCACCACGGCAGCAAATCTTCCAGCAGCGCGGCCTTTCTGGATGCGGTGCAGCCGCAGATTGCGCTGGTACAGGCAGGTTATCGCAACCGCTTTGGCCATCCGGCACCGCCTGTATTGGCGCGCTATGCGGAGCGGCATATTCGCGTGATCGACACGCCCCACTGTGGTGCAGCCACCTGGCAGTCGGCGCAGCCGCAGGACATCAAATGCCAGCGCGCTCAAGGCTTGCGTTATTGGCACCATCGTGTGCCCTAGCTGCGGCCTGTCCCGCAAGTCCTAAAGTGTTGAGGACAGAGCTGGTCTGCTGCGCAGCCTGCGGTCTGTCCCGCAAGGTTTCAGGATGGGTTGGCGCAAAGCTTGCTAAGCTAGTGTAAGGAGAGACATTCTTTATGCGGAAATTCGACGAGATGTACACCCGGCTGCCCTACGAGTTTTTCACTCACGGGGCGCAGATACGTGAGCATTACAAAATCTACGACGAATGGCTGGCACGCCAGCCCGGCGACATGATGGCCAAGCGGCGGGAAGAAGCCGAGATGATCTTCCGCCGCGTTGGCATTACCTTCGCCGTTTACGGCGAAAAAGACGAGGATGGTGCGGGCGCCGAGCGCCTGATCCCGTTTGACCTGATTCCGCGCATCATTGCGGCTCATGAGTGGGCTTTTCTGGAGCGTGGCCTGGTGCAGCGCGTGACAGCACTTAATCGTTTCCTCCACGATGTCTACCACGATCAGGAGATCATCAAGGCGGGTGTGGTGCCGCGCGATCAGATCGAAAACAACGCCCAGTTCCGCCCCGAGATGATGGGCGTGGACGTGCCCAACAATATTTATTCGCACATCTCCGGCATCGACATCGTGCGTGCGGCCAACGCAAAAGGCGAGGGCGAGTACTACGTGCTGGAAGACAACCTGCGGGTGCCGAGCGGCGTGAGCTACATGCTGGAAGACCGCAAGATGATGATGCGGCTGTTCCCCGAGCTGTTCAACGCGCACCGCGTCGCGCCGATTGCGCATTACCCAGACCTGCTGCTGGAAACCCTGCGCGCCAGCAGCCCTGTCACCATCGCGGAGCCCACGGTGGTGGTGCTGACGCCCGGCATGCACAACAGCGCTTATTTCGAGCATGCGTTTCTGGCGCAGCAAATGGGGGTGGCGCTGGTGGAGGGGCAAGACCTGTTTGTGAAAGACAAGTTTGTCTACATGCGCACCACGCGCGGCCCCAAGCGGGTGGATGTGATCTACCGTCGGGTGGACGACGATTTTCTGGACCCCAAAGTGTTCCGCCCGAAGTCGACCCTGGGTTGTGCCGGCCTGCTGGACGTGTACCGCGCCGGCCACGTAACCATTTGCAATGCGGTGGGCACCGGCGTGGCGGATGACAAGTCCCTCTACCCCTACGTGCCGAAGATGATCGAGTTTTACCTCGGCGAAAAACCCATCCTCAACAACGTGCCCACCTACATGTGCCGCAACCAGGATGGCCTGGCCTACACGCTGGCCAACCTGAAAGACCTGGTGGTGAAAGAAGTGCATGGCGCCGGTGGCTACGGCATGCTGGTCGGCCCGGCCGCCACAGCGGCGGAGATTGAAGACTTTCGCAAAGCGGTGCTGGCCAACCCGAGTGGCTACATTGCGCAGCCCACCCTGAGCCTGTCGAGTTGCCCCACGTTTGTGGCGAGCGGCATTGCACCGCGCCATATCGATCTGCGGCCCTATGTTCTGAGTGGCAAAACGGTGCAAATGGTGCCCGGCGGCCTGACGCGCGTGGCGCTGAAAGACGGCTCTCTCGTCGTCAACTCGTCACAGGGCGGCGGTACAAAAGACACTTGGATATTGGAAATATAAACTTTGTCAGTGTGGGCTTGACCCGCAATCCATGGATCCCGGATCAAGTCCGGGATGACAGACCGGAGAATCAACATGCTTTCAAGAACTGCCGATCATCTTTTCTGGATGTCCCGCTACACCGAGCGGGCCGAAAACACCGCCCGCATGCTGGATGTGAATTACCAGACCTCGATGCTGCCGCAATCCGACGCGGTGGTGTTGCAGGGCTGGCAGGGCTTGCTCAGCATCAGCGAGCTGCTGCCCGCCTACACGGCCCTTCATGGCGATGTCAGCGCCCGCAAGGTGATGGACTTCATGGTGAAGGATGAGAGCAATCCCTCCAGCATCGTGTCATGCCTGAGCGCCGCACGCGAGAACGCGCGGGCCGTGCGCGGTACCCTGACCACCGAAGTGTGGGAGACGCAGAACCAGACTTGGCTGGAGGTCCACCGCATGATCAAGTCCGGCGAGTTCGAGCGCGATCCGGGGCAGTTTTTTGAATGGGTCAAGTTCCGCTCGCATCTGTCGCGCGGCGTCACCGTGGGCACCATGCTGATGGACGAAGCCCTGCACTTCATGCGCCTGGGCACGTTTCTGGAGCGTGCCGATAACACGGCGCGTTTGCTGGATGTGAAGTTTCATGCGGTGCGAAGCGACTTTTTTGGCACCGCCAATGGAAAGGAGCAAGAGTACGACTTCTACCACTGGAGCGCCATTTTGCGCAGTGTGTCGGGCTTTGAGGTCTATCGCAAGGTCTACCGCGATGTGATTCGACCTGAACGCGTGGCCGAGCTGCTGATTCTGCGGGCCGACATGCCGCGCTCGTTGCATGCCAGCCTGAACGAAGTGGTCAACAACCTCGGGCTCGTGGCCAATGACCCATCCAGAGAAAGCCATCGCCGGGCCGGCAAACTGTGTGCCGAGCTCAAATACGGGCGCATCGATGAAATTCTGGCCACCGGTTTGCATGCCTATCTGACGCAGTTTCTGGACCGTGTCAACGATCTGGGCGCCCACATCAGCCGGGATTTTTTGATTCCCGCCGCCTGAAAGCTCCGGGCTACGGGGCTGAAGTGAATTCAGCTATGACCGGGACGCCTTCACTGCTGGAATTCTTTTAGTTGTCTTCTGCGCCGGGGTGGGCCTGTTGTACGGCACCCTCGACCGAATGTTCAAGATTTTGCTGAATTTGCTGTGGTGGTGTCGCCGGTGTGGTCGCTGAAATAACGGCACTTGAGCCGCCTGCCGCTATTTCTATCCGGTGCAGGTCCGAAACGGCTACGACGCCCACACTGGCCAACACGACCAGCAAGCTCAAGACGCCAAATATTGTTTTCATTTCAAGCATTTTCAAATGTTGTCGATGGCGCCATGCGGTTGGCCCCCTGTTGAATATTGAGCACCCGCCTGTTGATTCGACCTAATAATTCACCCACTGCTGAATTTTCTGACTCGGTTGTGTTGAGTCCGCTGTGGTCGTTCTAATCGGGTCACTTGAGCCGTTCGCCGCACTTTTTACTTCATGAAGTTCCGCTGCGGAAAAAATGCCCACGATGGCCGACATGATTGACAAACTCATGACACCCAAAATAGTCTTCATTTCAAGCCTTTCCAAATGCTGTCTATGACGCACGCAAGATAAATGCCAATAATGGTTTTACTTAGTACCGGCGATAAACCGGTCGTGTCACAACAACATTGGCGGGTTGCTCATAGACCGGCTGCGAATAAGTCGCAGTGCCCGAAGGAGGAGCCGTTGATGGGCCTGAGACCACCGGGGTGATTTGAAGACGAATGGCGGGGCCCGGGTCATAAGGCATTTGCACAGAATATGGCTTGCCGGCATATTCATAAGCCACGTTGTACGCCACCGTCCGGTTTTCAAAAAAGGTCTGCATTGCGCATCGCTGTACGTTTTGAACCTGTGTGTCGGGTGCCCCTTCCACTTTGTCACCGACGACCGCCCCCCCAACGATGCCCAGCATGGTCGCAGCCGCCTTGCCCCCGCCGCCACCGACTGCGTTGCCCATGGCACCCCCCGCGATGGCACCAATAAGAGCACCTGCACCAGATTTGGGCTGTTGTACGGCCACCTGCTCAGTTGTGCATACTTTTCGGGGCACGCCGACCTGTTGAATGATGGGCGTTGAAGAAATTACACGTCCCATGTCCTGGGCCAGACACAGCCCGCTTGAGAGCATCGCCGTCGACAAAAGAAGTAGTTTTTTCATGGTGCGCATTCTTGGAGTTTTGCTTGACATGAATCATGTTCTTTGGAACGCTCAACTTTGTTGCTGTCCCGTGAAGTGCTGGTAAAGATTGGAAGTGCAATGGCCGCGTTTGAGTGGCTTACTTGTTCATGGCTGACGCCACTTCCTGGCCCAACTCAATCACCGCCAGTGCGTAGTAGCTGCTCCAGTTGTAGCGCGTGATGGCATAGAAGTTCTCGGTGCCGGCCACATAGAGGGGCGGCGCATCACCGTTTTGCAGTTCCACCAGCGCCAACGGGCCTTTGTGTTGCAGGGCGGCGCCTTCCAGCACGGCACCTTTGGCCGCAAAGCTGGCGACGCTGAAGGTCGGCAGGATGTCGGGCGCGAGCAGAGCGTCCATGTCGAGCTTCGCTGCATCAAAGCTCACCGGGTAATGGGTGGGCATGCCGGGCTGCCAGTGGAAGGCTTTGAAATAGTTGGCGACCGAGCCAATCACATCGGCCGGGCTGTTGAAGAGGTCGATCTTGCTGTCGCCGTCAAAATCAACCGCGTATTTCACCCAGCTCGAAGGCATGAACTGGGCCATGCCCATGGCCCCGGCGAAGCTGCCACGCAGTGCCAGCGGATCCATGTTGGTGCGGTGGGTCAGGCTTAAAAACTGCTCCAGCTCGTTTTTGAAGAATGCGCTGCGCTCAAGTGCGCGCGGGTGGCTGGCCGGAAAATCAAAGGCCAGCGTGGCCAGCGCGTCCAGCACCCGGTACGTGCCCATTTGCTGGCCGTAAATGCTTTCCACGCCGATGATGCCGACGATGATTTCGGCCGGTACGCCGGTCTCTGCTTCGGCCCGCGCCAGCGCCTCGCGGTGGTCTTGCCAGAACTGCACGCCCGCGTTGATGCGAACCGGGTCAATGAAGCGGCTGCGGTAGAGACGCCAGTTTTTGGGTGTGCCCACCGGTGGCGGCTGGATGAACTTGGCCACTTGCCCCGAATAGCGCGCCTGCCCGATGATCTGGCGGACCCATTCACGGTCCAGATCGCGGCGCACTGCCATGTCATCGGCGGCCTGCATGGCGTCTTCGCGTTGGGCGTAGGCCGGGCCGGGCAGGGCGGGCTGCCTGGCAGATCGAGCCGCCGTCACCTTTTTCTTGTGGTGTTTTAGGGCGCTAGCCCCCGTAGACAGTGCGCAAGCAGCTATAAAAATAGTAGCAATTAAAAGGGGTTTGTTCGTCACTTGGGCCAGACCAGTTGGTTGAATTCGCGTTGCAGTGTAGCGAGGTGGGTGCGTTGGGCGCCGGGTGGCGCATAGCGCTGGGCTTCGAGGCGCAGCAGCCAGTCGCGCAGCGCCAGCGCTGAGGGGTTTTCCGGGCCAAGTTGCTGCGCCAACTGTTCAGCCATGCGTCTCGGCGGGCTGCGCGGCGCGATGCTGACGCCCGCTTTTTGCAGGCGTGCGGTGGCGGTCTCCAGCAGCCGCAGCCAGGGGTCCTGGCGGCTGCGTTCCCACAGCGTCCAGACCGCACCCATCAGGGTGGCCAGCACCACGATACCGATCAGCAGGTAGATCAGGTCTTCCCAGCTGGGTGACGCAAAGCCGATGTTCTTCAGCAGATTGAGCTGTTTGCCCTGGGTGTAGTTCAGTACGGATTGGTTCCAGCGGTTGTTGACGGCGTCCCACAGGGCGCGCAGGCTTTGAGCAAATTCAGGGCTGACATTGCCCAGCAGGGCGTTGGCAATGACGCCACGCGGTGCCTGCAGCCGTTGCAGTGTGCCGATGCGCCCGGGTGCGACGGCGGCGGTGGGGTCCACCCGGACCCAGCCGCGACCCGCCAGCCAGACTTCGGCCCAGGCGTGGGCATCGCTCTGGCGCACGATCCAGAATCCGTCCACCGCGTTTTTCTCGCCACCCTGGTAGCCGGTCACTATCCGGGCCGGTACGTTCAGCGCCCGCATCAGGATGACGAAGCTGGACGCAATGTGTTCGCAAAACCCTTCCTTGCGATCGAACCAGAACTCGTCGGCGCTGTCGCGGCCGAACACGCCGGGGTCCAGCGTGTAGCGGTAGTCGCCGGTGCGCAGGCGCTCCAGCACGGCGGCCACCCGTTGCGCGCCGTCTGCACCGGCATAACGTGGGTCGCGTCGCAACTCGGCGGCGAGTTGCAGCGTGCGCGGGTTGAACCCGGCTGGCAGGTCCAGATAGTCTTGCAGGCCCGCCATGGGGCGTGTCGGGCCGTGGCGGAAGTCGGGGTAACTTTGGGCCGTGTAGCGCACCAGGTCGGCTATCGGGTGGTCCGTTACCCATTGCAGCTCGGACGTCATGCTGGCGTCGAAGCCGCGCAATGCAGGTTTGGATGGGGTGGCGTCCAGCACCAGGAGCCACGGGTGTTGGGTGGGCTCCAGCGTCACCTGGTAGGTGACGGGTGCGCCCAGCACTTGCAGATTGGCGGGCGGCTGCATGCGGGGCGGAAAAGCAGAGCGCAATGGCCGCCAGTTGCGGCCATCGAAGGTGGACAGCACCGGCCCGCGAAAGTACAGGTCGGACTGCAGCGGCGCCGCGCCTTCAAAGTGGATGCGCATGGCAATGCTGTCGTCCAGTGCCAGGCGGGCAATGTTGCCCACCTGCAGGGTGGCGGACAAGCCGCTGCGCCCGCTCATGGCGTCGCTCGGGATGCCCCATAGCGGCGCCAGCCGGGGAAACAGCATGAACAACACCAGCATGATGGGCGCGCCCAGCAGCGCCATCCAGCCTGCTGTTTTGGCGGCCTGCAGCAAAGGCGGTTTGCCGACCGGCATGTGGGCATTGACCAGCGCGGTCAGCAAGCCGAGCAGGGCGATCAGCATGGCGGCTGCCGTGAGCAGCGATTGCGAGAAGAAAAAGTTGGTCAGCATGGTGAAGAAGCTGAGGAAAAACACCACGAAGGCATCCCGTTTGGCCCGCAGTTCCAGCGTCTTCAAGGCCAGCAATACGACGATCATGGTCACACCGGCATCGCGCCCCAGGATGGTTTTATGGGTGAACAAGGTGGCGGCCACGGTCAGTGCCAGCAGCGCCAGCAGCCACCAGCGGGAGGGCAGCGGCCGCAGGGTGACGGCCAGCCAGCCGCGCCACAGCAAGACGCCTGCCGCCAGCAAACTGCACCACAGTGGCAAATTACCCACCTGCGGCAGCACCACCCAGGCAATCACGAGTAGCAAAAACAGGGTGTCGCGGCTGTCCCGGGGCAGGTTGCGCAGGTGATTGAGCATGGTCACAGTCATCTGCTCAGTGCCGGGCCAGCGCTTCCAGACAGCGCCTTTTGTGGGCTTCGCCGTGGCTGGGTTTGATTGTCAAGCCGCCCAAACGCAAACCGTAATCCAGCCCCTGCTTCTCGGCCTGCAGTACCCAGGCGCACAAGCGGGACAGTTGCTGTTCGGGGTGGGCGATACCGGTGTGCAGTGAGTCCAGCCACAACTCATAGCGCTGGATCTGTTCGGCGTCACGGCTGAGCAGTTCGTCTGCTTTGGCCGCTTTTTTCCAGACCACCAGTTTCAGCGGATCGCCCCGGCGGTAGGCGCGCACGCCGTCGTATTCGCCGCTGGCTTGCTGGTGCGCGGTGGCAGCACCGCCAGCACGCGGTTCCCCCGGCGGCAAGGTCGGCGGGAAAGGTTCAGGCGCTGGATAGACCAGCACCTGGGCGGCCGGTCGCCACACCGTCCAGACCCGAAAAGTGCCCAGCGGAAAGCGTGTTTCGGCCGTCAGCGTCGGTACCCGGTGCAGGCCGCGTCGCTCCGGCTTGAAGGCAACGTGCACGGTGGCGCTGCCCTGCGCAGGCACATCGGTCCAGACCCAATGATCAGACCCCAATACGGCCAGGCCGATGCCATGCCGGATGGTGCGCCGCCGGCTCTGGAGATTTATGCCAATTACGGCGCTAGCCCCCGCGAATTGTTCGTCAGGCGCTATTAAATTCATAGTCATGCCACGCAGCGTGCCGTGGCACACATGCATGCCGACCAAGGCGCTGCCGGCCAGCAAAAAGGTCAGCAGGTAGCCCAGGTTGAGCTGGTAGTTGATCGACGCCAGCAGCAGCACCAGGAGCGTGGCGCCCAGCATGAAGCCGGGCCGGGTCGGCAGGATGAAAACGTTGCGCTGCGTCAGTGTCGTGCTGTCGCACAGCGGCAACCGCGCCTGCCACCACTCGCGAAACCGCGCCTGCACCAGCGCAACGGGATTCCACGCGAGGACACCCGTGGAACCGGCTTCGCCGGGCCACTGGGGGCGCCCCCTTGAGGGGGAGGCGCCGGAGGCGCTTCGGGGGGGAGTCATTACGGCAGCGGCACCGCGTCCAGCATGGCGCGCACCTGTTCGACCGAGCCCCGGCCCGCATCGCCCACCGGAATCAGGCGGTGGGCGATGGTTTGCGTCAGGATGGCCTGCACGTCATCGGGGGCCACATAGTTGCGCCCGCTCAACAAGGCCTGCGCTTTGGCGGCACGCACCACCGCAATGCCGGCCCGCGGGCTCAGGCCTTGCAAAAACCACTGGCCGGAGCGGGTCGCGGCAATCAGGTCCTGCACATAGTCCAGCAGGGGCGCGGCCGCATGAATGTCCAGCACCTGCTTCTGCAGTGTTTGCAGCTCAGTGGCGTCAAGCAGGCTGGGCAGGGCGTCCACCATGTCACGCCGGTCATGGCCGGCCAGCAGGTCGCGCTCGGCGGCGCGGTCGGGGTAACCGAGCGAGATGCGCATCAAAAACCGGTCCAGCTGCGACTCCGGCAGTGCATAGGTGCCGAGCTGGTCGTGCGGGTTTTGTGTGGCAATGACAAAGAAGGGCGACGGCAGGGCGCGGGTTTCGCCGTCCACGGTGACCTGTTTCTCTTCCATGGCTTCGAGCAGCGCGCTCTGGGTTTTGGGGCTGGCGCGGTTGATCTCGTCGGCCAGCAGCACCTGCGCAAACAAAGGGCCGGGATGGAACACAAAGGCCTCCTTGCCGCGCTCATAAACGGAGACGCCTGACAAGTCACTGGGCATCAGGTCGGCGGTGAACTGCACGCGCGAGAACTGCAGGCCAAAGGTCCGGGCCAGCGCGAGGGCCAGCGTGGTCTTGCCGACGCCGGGCACGTCTTCAATCAGCAGGTGGCCACCCGCCAGCAAACAGGCAACACAGTCTTGCGTTTGTGCCGGCTTGCCAACAATCACCGTGTTAAGCTGATCAACCAGTGATTTGAGTTTTTGTTGTGCATCCATGGCATGACGTTACCTGAAAATCTGATCAAAATTTGACAAAAATTTGAGAGGCGAACGCGCACTGTGACTATGACCGGATACTTTACCCACCGCGATTGCTGGAAACATGAAATGGGCGCTGGGCACCCCGAATGTCCCGAACGGCTGGATGCCATCGAAGACCGCCTTCTGATCACGGGCGTCGGCCATGCGCTGGACCGGCGTGAGGCACCGATGGCGCCCTTGAGCGATATCGAGCTGGCGCATGGCCGCATGCACATCGCTGCACTGCGGGGCCTGAGCGACGGCTTGAAAGAAGAGATTGCGGCCGGTGGCCCGACCCATGCCCAGGTCGACCCGGACACCTCCATCAATGTTCACACCTGGGATGCTGCGTTGCGTGCTGCCGGCGCCGCGTTGGCCGCGACCGATGCCGTGATGGCCGGTGAGCTGGAGAATGCTTTTTGTGCCATTCGTCCGCCGGGGCACCATGCCAGCCGCGACAAGGCCATGGGTTTCTGCTTTTTCAACAACGTGGCGATTGCTGCCAAGTACGCGCTGGAGCGCCACGGTTTGAAGCGGGTGGCGATTGTGGACTTTGATGTGCACCACGGCAACGGCACGGAAGACATCGTGGCGGGCGACCAGCGCATCCTGATGGTGAGTTTTTACCAGCATCCGTTTTATCCTCTGGATTACGTCCACTCCCATGCCAGCAATCTGGTCAATCTGCCGGTACCGGCCTACACCAAGGGCATGGATATCAGAGAGTTGATTGAGAGCGCCTGGATACCGCGGTTGGAGGATTTTGAGCCCGAGATGATTTTCATCAGTGCCGGCTTTGACGCCCACCGGGAAGACGACATGGGCCAGATGGGCCTGGTCGAGCAGGATTACGCCTGGATCACCCAGCGCATCAAGGATGTGGCCCGGCGTCACGCCAAGGGTCGCATCGTGTCCTGTCTGGAAGGCGGCTATTGTTTAAGCGCACTGGCACGCAGTGTCGAGGCGCATATTCGGGTGCTGGCCGATGTCTGATTCCCGGATCACCGACCTGGACGGCTGGATTGCGGCACTGACCCAAGCGGCCGCCCTGATGGAGCTGGGGTCACTGGCCTTGTGTGGCGTCGCGGCCTGGGCGATCGCCGCGCTGATCTGCCGGGCCATGGGCCCGCGCGACAAAACCTCCATCCTGTTTGGAAAACGCATTGTGGACGGGGTGCTGTTTCCCCTGCTGCTGCTGTGCCTGGCCTATGTGGCCCGGGCCTTGCTGGTGCGCTGGGTGCCGCTGGCTGTTTTCAAAATTGCGATTCCGGTCCTGATCTCGCTGCTGGTCATCCGCCTCGGGGTCAAGGTGTTGCAGGTGGCATTCAGGGAAACGCCGCTGGTCCGTTTGCTGGAGCGCACCATTTCCTGGGTGGCGTGGCTGGCGATGGTGTTGTGGGTCAGCGGCTTGCTGCCGGTGATTCTGGAGGAACTCGATCAGATCACCTGGAAAGTAGGCGGCACCACACTGTCGGTACGCAACATGCTGGAAGGAACCCTGACGGCGGGTGCCGTGCTGATCTTCACCCTGTGGATTTCATCGGCCATTGAGTCACGCCTGCTGCGTTCCGCCACCGGTGGCGAGTTGTCCCTGCGCAAGGCCGTGAGCAATGCCACGCGTGCGCTGCTGATGTTCGTCGGCCTGTTGGTGGCGCTGTCGGCGGTGGGTATAAATTTGTCTGCGCTGTCGGTGCTCGGTGGCGCGATCGGGGTCGGCGTCGGTTTTGGCTTGCAGAAGCTGGCGGCCAACTACGTCAGCGGCTTTGTCATTCTGGCCGAACGCAGCATGCGCATCGGCGACAACGTGCGGGTCGATAATTTTGAGGGGCTCATCACTCAAATCAACGCGCGTTACACCGTCATCCGCTCGGTGGCCGGGCGTGAGTCCATCGTGCCCAACGAAATGCTGATCACCAGCCGCGTGGAAAACCTGTCGCTGGCAGATGCGCGGGTCTGGCAGTCGGCCGTGATCTCGGTCGGGTATGACAGTGATGTGGACCTGGTGATGCGCCTGCTGAAACAGGCCACCCTGAACCAGCAGCGCGTGCTGCGCGACCCCGAGCCTTCGGTGGCCCTGTCAAATTTCGGGGCTGACGGGCTGGAGTTCACCGTGGGGTACTGGATTGTCGATCCCGAGAACGGGAGCCTCAATCTGAAATCATTGATCAACCTGGACATTCTCCGGTCGTTGCGTGAGAACCAGATCGAAATTCCTTATCCGCAGCGTGTCGTGCATACGCGTACGGTTTAAAGAATCAGGTTTCCATCACGCTATAATTTAAAAAAGCACGATCGTACTATTTTGTGTTTTATTGGCTGCTTGTCATGTGGATGACCAGGCTGACTGGCGACACCGCATAGAATCTTAAGTTGACGTGCACGTCAACCTGGTTGACGCAAGCATCAAGTAAATCACCGTATTCATAACTATCTGGAGTTAGAGCAATGAAAGTCCTGGTCGCAGTCAAGCGCGTGGTGGACTACAACGTCAAGGTCCGCGTCAAGTCGGACAACACGGGTGTAGATATCGCCAACGTCAAAATGAGCATGAACCCTTTTGACGAGATTGCTATAGAAGAAGCCGTCCGCCTGAAGGAAAAAGGCGTGGTCACCGAGATCATTGCCGTCTCCTGTGGCGTCACGCAATGTCAGGAAACCTTGCGCACGGCCATGGCCATCGGCGCTGACCGCGCCATTCTGATCGAAACCACGGAAGAACTGCAGCCGCTGGCGGTGGCCAAATTGCTCAAGGCCCTGGTGGACAAAGAGCAGCCCGGCCTGGTGATTCTGGGCAAGCAAGCCATCGACGATGACTGCAACCAGACCGGCCAGATGCTGGCCGCCCTGGCCGATATGCCGCAAGCTACTTTTGCCAGCAAGGTTGAAGTGGCCGACGGCCGCGCCTCGGTCACGCGTGAAGTCGATGGCGGTCTGGAAACCCTCTCCATCAGCCTGCCCGCCGTCATCACCGCCGACCTGCGCCTGAACGAGCCGCGCTATGTGACGCTGCCCAACATCATGAAGGCCAAGAAAAAGCAGCTCGATATTTTCAAGCCTGAAGACCTCGGCGTTGACGTGACGCCACGCATCAAGACCCTCAAGGTCAGCGAGCCGCCCAAGCGCAGTGCCGGTATCAAGGTGCCAGACGTTGCCACGCTGGTGGCCAAACTCAAGAACGAAGCGAAGGTGATCTAAATGACAGCTTTAGTAATTGCTGAACATGACAACGCGACCATCAAGGTCGCAACCCTCAACACCGTGACGGCTGCCTTGGCCTGCGGTGGTGATGTGCACGTGCTGGTGGCGGGTGCCAACGCCGGTGCTGCGGCCGCGACTGCGGCGCAGATTGCCGGTGTGAGCAAGGTGCTGCACGCGGATAGCGCCGCCTTCGCCCACGGCCTGGCAGAAAACATGGCGGCGCAGATTCTGGCGCTAGCCTCAAACTACAGTCACATTTTGTTTGCGGCTACCGCCTCGGGCAAGAACATTGCCCCGCGGGTGGCCGCCAAACTGGATGTGGGCCAGATTTCTGATGTCACCAAAGTCGACAGCCCCGACACCTTTGAGCGCCCGATCTACGCCGGCAACGCCATTGCCATCGTGCAAAGCCTGGACGCGATCAAGGTCATCACCGTGCGTACCACCGGCTTTGACGCCGCACCAGCCACCGGTGGCTCGGCAGCGGTTGAAACCGTGGCGGCAGTGGTTGCCAGCGACAAAGCCGTTTTTGTCGGCAGCGAAATTGCCAAAAATGACCGCCCCGAGCTGACCGCAGCCAAGATCATCGTTTCCGGTGGCCGGGCCCTGGGTTCGCACGATAAATTCATGGAAGTCATGACCCCGCTGGCCGACAAACTCGGTGCCGCCATGGGCGCATCACGCGCTGCGGTGGACGCCGGTTACGCCCCGAATGACTGGCAAGTGGGCCAGACCGGCAAGATCGTCGCCCCCCAGTTGTACATCGCGTGCGGCATCAGCGGTGCCATTCAGCACCTGGCCGGCATGAAGGATTCCAAGGTGATCGTGGCCATCAACAAGGACCCCGAAGCCCCGATCTTCTCGGTGGCCGACTATGGCCTGGAGGCTGATCTGTTCGTGGCCGTGCCCGAACTGGTTGCCGCGCTGTAAATCAGGCAAAAAAGGGGCATCGCTTGCGGTGCCCTTTTTTTTCGCGCGTTTGGACGTGCGCACTTTTTCTCACCCTTTCGGAGACTCAGTATGAGCTACCTTGCCCCCCTCAAAGACATGCTTTTCAATATCAAACAACTGGCTGATATTGAGCAGATCGCCCAGCTGCCAGGCTTTGAAGACGCCGGTTTTGAGACGGCACAAGCCGTGCTGGAAGAAGCGGCCAAGTTCAATGAAGGCGTGTTGAGCCCGCTGAACTGGGAGGGCGACAAGAACCCCTCCAGCTGGCGCGATGGTGTGGTGACGGCAACACCCGGTTTCAAAGAGGCCTTCCAGCAGTTTGCGCAAGGTGGCTGGCAAGGGCTGCAACATCCGGTGGATTTTGGCGGCCAGGGTTTGCCCAAGACCATTGGTGCCGCCTGTGGCGAAATGCAGAACTCGGCCAACATGAGTTTTGCCCTGTGCCCGCTGCTGACCGACGGTGCCATTGAGGCGCTGTTGACCGCGGGTTCCGACGCGCTCAAGGCCACTTATCTCGAAAACCTGGTGAGCGGCAAGTGGACCGGCACCATGAACCTGACCGAGCCCCAGGCCGGCAGCGACCTGGCTGCCGTGCGCAGCCGTGCCGAGCCGCAAGCGGACGGCAGCTACAAGGTGTTTGGCACCAAGATTTTCATCACCTGGGGTGAGCACGATATGGCCGAGAACATCGTCCATCTGGTGCTGGCCCGCGTGACCGGTGCGCCGGAGGGCGTCAAGGGCATCAGCCTGTTCGTGGTGCCCAAATTCATGGTGAGCCAGGACGGCTCACTGGGCGCCCGCAACGATGTGCATTGCGTCAGCATCGAGCACAAGATGGGCATCAAGGCCAGCCCGACCGCCGTGCTGCAGTTCGGTGACCATGGCGGCGCCGTGGGTTACCTGGTGGGCCAGGAAAACCGCGGCCTGGAATACATGTTCATCATGATGAACGCCGCCCGTTTTGGCGTCGGCGTGCAGGGCATTGCCATTGCCGAACGAGCCTATCAAAAAGCGGTGAGCTTCGCCAAAGACCGGGTGCAAAGCCGCCCGGTCGATGGGTCTTTTCCCACCAGCGCCGCCATCATTCATCACCCTGACGTCAAGCGCATGCTGATGACCATGCGCGCCTACGTCGAGGGTTGCCGCGCCATGGCCACGGTGGCGGCGGCGGCCTATGACGCGTCACACCACCATGTCGATGCCGAGGTCCGCAAGCAAAACCTGGCGTTCTATGAATTCATGGTGCCGCTGATCAAGGGTTACAGCACCGAGATGAGCCTGGAGGTCACCTCGTTGGGGGTGCAGGTGCACGGCGGTATGGGCTTTATCGAGGAAACCGGTGCGGCGCAGTATTACCGCGACGCCAAAATTCTCACCATCTATGAAGGCACCACCGCCATCCAGGCCAACGACCTGGTCGGGCGCAAGACGGCGCGTGATGGTGGGCAGATGGCCAAGGCGCTGGCGGCGCAGATTGAAGCGACCGAAGCCTTGTTGATCCAGAGCGGCAGCGCCGACGCCTTGGCGGTGGCCAAGCGCCTCAAAGTGGCGCGCGAAGCCTTTGTCGATGTGGTGAACTTTGTGGCTGCCAACACCAGGACCAACCCCAACGCTGTCTTCGCTGGCAGCGTGCCGTACCTCATGCTGGCCGGTAATCTGATGGCCGGTTGGCAGCTGGCCCGCGCCCTGCTGGTGGCGCAGGACGAGCTGGCTCAAGGCGTCGATGTGCCGTTCATGCAAGCCAAGATCACCACGGCACGCTTTTATGCCGACCACCTGCTGACCAAGGCCCCAGGCATTCGGGATGCCATCATTGAAGGCTTTGAGAGCGTGACCGCGCTGGCGCTGGATGCGTTCTAATTAGCTATGTATTTGATAGCTACTGTCGCCCGATTGACAAGGGCTAGAGGCTGTTTTAATCAATAATCCAATCGGTTGAGGACAGCGCTTGCGCAGCTAACGCGTCGCGGCGGTCTGTCCCCCAATATTTTAAATATGGAGACCCCATGTCCAAGCTGCCCGCACCCCTGAACCATCTGCCTTTCCCGGTGATCGGCTCGCCGCTGTTCATCATCAGCAACCCCAAGCTGGTGATTGCCCAGTGCATTGCGGGGGTGGTGGGCTCCATGCCCGCGCTCAATGCCCGCCCGGCGGCGCAGCTTGAAGAATGGCTGATCGAAATCACCGAGGCGCTGGCCGCCTACAACAGGGCCAACCCTTCTAGCCCGGCCGCGCCTTTTGCCATCAACCAGATCGTGCACAAGAGCAATGACCGGCTGGAGCACGACATGGCGATGTGCGTCAAGTACAAGGTGCCGATCATCATCACCTCGCTCGGTGCGCGTGAAGACATCAATGCTGCCGCCCATTCTTATGGCGGCGTGGTGCTGCATGACGTCATCAACAACAAACACGCCCACAAGGCGATCGAGAAGGGCGCGGACGGTCTCATCGCCGTGGCAGCCGGTGCCGGCGGCCATGCCGGTGTGAAAAGCCCGTTTGCGCTGATCCAGGAAATCCGCCAGTGGTTTGATGGTCCGGTGGCGCTCAGCGGCGCGATTTCCACCGGCGACGCCGTGCTGGCCGCGCAGGCCATGGGCGCCGACTTTGCCTACATAGGCTCCGCCTTCATCGCCACCGAAGAAGCACGGGCGGCCGAGGCTTACAAGCAGGCGATTGTGGATTCCGACTCGGACGACATCGTCTACAGCAACCTCTTCACCGGCGTCCATGGCAACTACCTGGCGCCCAGCATTCGTGCCGCCGGCATGGACCCCGAGCACCTGCCGGAAAGCGACGCCAGCAAGATGAATTTTGGTGGTGACAAGTCCAAAGCCTGGAAAGACATCTGGGGCTGCGGTCAGGGCATTGGCGCCATCACCAAGATTCAAAGCACCGCCGACTATGTGGCCCAGCTCAAGCGCGAGTACGCCAGTGCGCGGGCACGACTGCTGGCAAAAAACTATGCCTGATCCTTGCGGGACAGACCTTTAGCTCTGTCCGTTCGAGGGGTAGCTGTGAATCTGCGATGCCTTGGTGTACCGCTGCGCCAGACAGCGCAGTGAACCAAGCAGTGACAAGCGCGGCGCCAAGGTGGATGACCTAACCCTCACGCCGCTGGAACTGATAGCCCGCATTGCCGCCCTGGTGCCGCCGCCACGCACCCATCGGCACCGCTACTTTGGTGTGCTGGCACCG
>Ga0209123_1000763_pt1 | contig 37479 bp, 34 predicted proteins | sample BarGraIncu00431A_FD_184500 | JGI IMG/M metagenome (GOLD analysis project Ga0209123, IMG submission 184500) | Arctic peat soil microbial communities from Barrow, Alaska, USA - Barrow Graham LP Incubations 004-31A (SPAdes) (version 2) | ecosystem: Environmental > Terrestrial > Soil > Wetlands >... | reverse complement strand
CAACCAAGGCATTTCAAACCAACCAAGGCATTTCAAGTCAACAGGGCTTACCAATTTCATTAGCATTTCAAAGGATTCAATCAAACATTCATCGCCTGATACAACTGAGCGGGCAGGAATGGCTTACGGATGACACTGCTCACACTCGCTCCCAAGTCGAGCGATGCCAAATCCTGGTTACGGATACTACCGCTGCAAAAAATTATGCGCGCGTCACTTCTATGGGCAAGTATTTCTCGCGCCGCTTGGACCCCGTTCTTAAACGGCATCTCTATGTCCATAATAGTTATGTCAGGAAGATGTTCGCAGTATTGTTCCACTGCTTCCATCCCGTTGGCAGCCTCAGCCACGATCAGATAATCTTCTTTTTCGATTATGCATCGCAACATCAAACGCATATCCGCAACATCGTCAACAATCAGGACTCTTCTCTTCACAATCAAAGCCCCCTTCCATTCCAGACCTAGATAAATACGCGGAGTTGTCAATGCCCGAGCGTCCAGTTGCGACAATGCATTGCCGGAAACATGCCTAAACGCGCCCCAACTGTTTTTTTCGGGCAGACTCCACATTATCAACTGTTTATTAAATTTAAGAACTTAAGTCCGAATTCCCAAGTAGCTACGATCATAAGGTTATAACGCAAAGCGTGCCGTCTTCATTAAGTCACTCCCCAACCGCAACGGTAGCACAGAGAAGAAAGCATAATGACCTGGGGAAGGAATCCAGTCAAATGACTTCCCCTCCATCCCGCAAATACGGTTAAATGGCAGGCACTACGCGAAATAACGGCAACAGACATCAAATTACTGCCTCCCTTTTGAGCCATCAAGAGTGGCTACCTCGCTAAATTCTATTTACCCACACGCCGCGCTTAATTTATCTCAATATGTAGCATTTCGACCCGAAAAGAAGAATTATCATGAGAACTAGAATGGGCACAGGTGGTCGCACTCTCCTGCGCCGCGGCACTGACGTTTTACCGATAGGAACACCATGGTTAAGAAGTCCTCTTATTGGAAGTTTCATCCCGACGCCGCCCTGATGGCGGCTGGCGTAGTTCTGCTGCTCGCATTGGCGGTAGCCACGGTTGCCGGTGCACCGGCTCAACCGGGTACGGAATCCGCCAAACAGGAACATCAGGCGCCAACCCTCTCCGAGGAATACCGGGACCATCGCGAGACCATATGGATTGTCGTCTGTGCCTTGCTGTTCCAATCGGCAGCGATCATCCTGCTTATGCGAAGCGCAAAAAGTCGGCGGCAGGCGGATCAGTTGCTGCGTGAAAGCGAAGAGCGCTTCCGGATGCTGGCGGAAAACTCGCAGACGGGGATCTACATCGTGGACCGGATGGAGACCGTGAGGTACGTGAACCGAACCATCGGGGAAATTTTCGGTTACAGCCAGGAAGAGATGATCGGTATGAGCTTTGGCTCCCTGATCTGCCAGGAGCACCTCCCCTGCGTGGTGGAAAACTTCAAAAACCGGATAGCGGGACTACCAGCCTCCTCGCACTACGAATTGCGCGGCAGGCATCGAAACGGCAATCAAATCGATATCGAAATGTTCGAGGCCGTGAGCAGAACTTCAGGAAACCCGAGTATCATAGGAACCGTGCTCGACATCTCCGCCCGTAAAAGAAACGAGCGCAACATGCAACAGCAGCAAGTAGACCTGGAGGAGATGAACCACACTCTTGAGCAGCGTATTGCCGACGAGGTGGAGAGTAGCCGCGAGAAGGACCGGCTCATGATGCAACAATCACGCTTCGCTGCCATGGGGGAGATGATCGGCAACATCGCCCACCAATGGCGCCAACCGCTCAACATGCTGGGGATCGTGATCCAGCAGATGCAGATGGAGCAGGAAAAGGGGCGACTCACCACCGAGGTCATGGAGGAGAGGGTCGCCAAGGGGATGGAACTGCTGCTCTACCTCTCCCGGACCATCGACGACTTCAGGAACTTCTTCCGGCCCGGGATCGAGCCGCGCCCTTTCAGCCTGGCCAAGGCTGTCGACAAGACGGTCAACTTTTTCGAACCAAGCTGCTCAGGGCACGGCATCAAGGTAACCGTGGAGGGGAAATGCTCGCTGATGTATACTGGGCACGTGAACGAATTTTCCCAGGCACTGCTGAACATCCTTAACAACGCTCGGGATGCGCTCCTGGAAAAGGAGTTCCGGGAACCTCGCATCGTGGTGTCCCTCTGTGACAAGGGGTGCCGAGGTGTCGTCACGGTGCGCGACAACGCCGGCGGAATAGCGCCGGAGGTGATCGAAAAGATATTCGACCCCTACTTCACCACAAAGGAAGAGGGAAAAGGTACCGGGGTCGGACTCTACATGGCGAAGACCATCATCGAACGCCACATGCAGGGGAACATATACGTGAAAAACTTTCAGGATGGAGCAGAATTCACCATAATAGTATGAACACGACCGGCGTTGCGCGGAAGTGATGAAAGAGGAGATATGCATGAGGTGTCTGATAGTTGAAGACAATGAAATGGCTCGCGAGGGGCTCAAGTTTTTCCTGGCCGACCATGCCGAGATCGAGGTAGCGGTCAACGGCCGCGAGGCGGTAACCCAGTTTCAGCTGGCGCTCAGCGAACAAAAACCGTTCGACCTGGTACTGCTTGACATCATCATGCCGGAGATGGATGGCCAACAGGCGCTCAAGTTGATTCGCTTCGCGGAACAGCACGATCTGGCGCCGGATCGCAAGAAAGCGGTCATCATCATGACTACCGCACTCAACTCGCCGGAAAACATGGAAGAGGCGCTCTGGGAGGGAGATTGCACCGATTACCTGGTCAAGCCGATCGTTCGTGCTGATCTCATGGCTATGCTGCGCAGGTACGGACTTACCAGATAAGGCAATCGGGCAGGCCGCGGGCATGCTACAGGGGGCGGATTAATGGATTTATCCCATTCATATCACACCAGAATCAAAAAATCCGCCGATGACGATCGCGCCACGATCATCGCCGGGTTTCAGGACATCATCAAGCGTGGCGTCCGGACCAGTTTCAGGCTGTTAAACTACTACAAGGGCCTGCCGATCAGCTATCCTGCCACCTTGGTGGAGCTGAATAACGGCATCCTGGAACTGGATGTACACCAGCAGCAGACCGTTGCCATCGAAAGAACCAAGCTGGTATTCATCAAGTGCGATTACTTTGACTGCGCCATCCTGGCGGAGGTCCAGAGTGCGGACATACGTCGGATGACGGCGTCCCTGAGAAACTTCCGGTTTGTCGAGATCATGGCTGAGCGGCGCGACGCACTCAGGCTCGAACTCGACACGCCGACCGAAGCCGAGATAAGCCGCGACACGACCAAGCTTTCCGGAAAACTGTTCGACATCTCGCTGGGCGGCTTTTCCATTCGCACCGCAGAGCGCTGCCCGGTTGGAAAAGATGAGGATGTCCGGCTACGGGTCATGGTTCCCAACCTGCTGCAAAACACCCTGACCCGCATCGACACCAACGCCTGCCACCTCGACACCACCGACGAGGGAGACGACTTCATCTGCCGCTTCTCCTTCCAAGCGGACGCCCAGAGCGAGACCACCATCTCGCGCTTCATATTTCAGCGCCAGGTGGAGATCATCAGAGAGATCAAGGAAGCGCTATGACCGGATGACCCTACGCTTTGGCGAGGTGCTCCCTGTTTTTTTGCCTGCGACTCACGCCACGACACTGACTCATCCCTCTCCCCGTAATTCACCTTCCAGAAGAGACCTTATAGCAGCGGCATTCCTGCCGCGAATTCCGCGTTTCCGGACGATACGGCTTCCATTTCCCCGCTAGATTCTAGCTTTTCACATGAGTCCAACGATCCCTCCCTTGCTTTTGCCTCGATAGCAATTAGAATACTCAAAGGATGTTGACGCTTGTTGAGCCTCGAATGGGCCGCGCCGAGTGCACCAGCAGTCCTTCCCGTCTTTCCGTTTCAATCAGCTCCAGGGAGAAATCCAATGAATAAACCTGAACTGAAGAGCTTCGCCAAGCCGGACGAGGTCAGAGAATTCCCGCTCGGAAGGCTGCAACTGGTTACCCTCGGAGGCGCCACCGTCGGCCGCGCTACGCTCAAGCCGGGGTGGAGATGGTCCACTTCCGTGAGGCCCCTTGCCAAGACCTTGAGCTGCGAAGCGCCGCATTTCCAGTACCATGTCTCGGGAACGCTCCGGGTCGCCATGGATGACGGCAGGGAGTTTGACTGCAAGGCCGGCGACGTCTCACTGCTGCCAGCGGGACACGACGCCTGGGTGGTGGGGAACGAACCGGTGGTGCTCGTCGATTTCCAAGGGATGGTCAATTACGCCAAGATCTCCAGATAGATGGCAGGCATGTCGGGCAAAGGGCGCCGCAGCAGCAGGGTCGCACCGGTTTCCCTGCTGCTCGGGGCGCTGCTCCTTGCGCTCCTGATCCCGGTCCCGACGAGTTCGCACGACCCGCAGGACCAGGTCCTGGGGCAGGTCGGCGTGGACGAGCGACCGGGCGGTCGCATCCCTGGGGAGCTTGCTTTTCGCGATCAGAACGGGAAAGCCGTCCTGCTCGCCGGGTACTTCACCGGGGGACCGGTCATTCTGACTCTCAATTACTACGCCTGCCCTACCCTCTGCCCGCTGGCTTTCCGCAACCTGGCCGAAACGGCAGGCCGGATGGGAGCATTGTCGCTCAGCAGGGACTTCAGGATCGTCATCGTCAGCAGCAACCCCGACGAATCGCCGGAACTGGCGCGGGAGAAATCGGCAACCACCTACCGCATGCTCGGCCACACGGCGGACCCGGGAAGCAGGTGGCCGTTTCTCCGGGGAACCGGGCCTCGATCGAGCGCCTGGCCCGGAGCGACGGGGTGCGCTACATAGCGTGCATGAAAACTCTGAAATAGCGGTTTAGGTACTTCCGCAGCGTTTAAGCTTTAACTGCAGTGCCTGCCGAAACTAACGGAGTAACGCCGATGTCCAATGAAGGGATAGCAAGCACCCTGCCCGACCGGGGCTATCTGACGGAAAAGGGATTCCACTCCTGGGCCTTCACCCTTGACCACAAGCGGATCGGTGTCCTGTACATCTGCACCACCCTCGCCTTTTTCCTTTTGGGCGGCCTCCTCGCCATGCTCTTGCGCCTGAAACTGCTGATCCCGGGACCAGCTTTTTTCAGCGACCACACCTACAACGTCCTTTTCACCATGCACGGCGCGATGATGATCTTTCTCTTCATTATTCCGGTCATCCCCTCCTCGCTCGGGAACTTCTTCATCCCGCTCCTGATCGGGTGCCGCGACGTCGCCTTCCCCCGATTGAACCTCTTAAGCTACTGGATCTTCGTGGCCGGGATCCTGGTGACCATCGGTTCGCTGGTAAGCCCGATGGATACCGGATGGACCTTCTACACCCCCTACTCCGCCCAGACCGCCGCCGCCGTAACGACCCTCTGCTTCGGCCTCTTTCTGGTCGGGATGTCCTCGATCCTCACCGGACTCAATTTCATCGTCACCATCCACACCATGCGCGCGCCGGGAATGAACTGGTACCGGTTGCCGCTTTTCATCTGGGGCATGTACGCCACCAGTGTCATCCAGGTGCTCTCCACGCCGGTGATCGGTATTACCTTCATCCTGCTGGCGGCGGAAAGGCTTTTCGGGGTGGGGTTCTTCGATCCGGCCAAAGGGGGGGATCCGCTACTGTTCCAGCACTTCTTCTGGTTCTACTCCCACCCCGTCGTGTACGTCATGATCCTCCCCGCCATGGGGATCGTCTCCGAGGTGATCCCGGTCTTCGCCAGAAAACCGATCTTCGGCTACAAGGCGATCGCCTTCTCCGCGCTCGCCATCGCCTTCATCGGCTTCCTGGTCTGGGGCCACCACATGTCCGTGAGCGGCATGTCCACCGTGTCCGTGATCATCTTTTCCTTTCTGACCTTTTTCGTCGCGGTGCCGACCGGGATCAAGATCTTCAACTGGATCGCCACCCTTTACCGCGGCTCCATCACCTTCGAGTCGCCCATGCTCTACGCCCTCACCTTCATCTTCCTCTTCATCATAGGTGGTCTAACCGGTCTATTCCTCGGCTCTTTAGCGACCGATGCGCACGTCCACGACACCTATTTCCTGGTGGCCCACTTCCATTACACCATGATGGGCGGGACGGTCATGGGACTCTTCGCGGGGCTGCACTACTGGTTTCCGAAGATAACCGGCAGGATGTTGAACGAGGGGTGGGCAAGAAGCGCCTGGTGGCTGATCGTCACCGGTTTCAACGTCACCTTTTTCCCGATGTTCATCCTGGGGGTTCAGGGGATGCCGCGGCGCTACGCGGAATATCCGGCCAAGTATCAGCCGCTCAACATCGTGGCGACCTTCGGCTCCTGGTTTCTTGCCGTAGGCGTCCTCATCATGTTTGCCAACTTCATCCGGTCCCTGCGTAGTGGTGCCAGCGCCCCGGACAACCCCTGGCAGGGGCTCACCCTGGAATGGAGCACCAGTTCGCCGCCGCCGGAGGAAAATTTCCACGAGATACCGACCGTGAATGATTGGCCCTACAGCTACGGCAAAAAAACGAGGTCTGAACGTGCCAAGTAAGCATGCAGCCCACAAAGGCGCCCCGGTATCGGCGCGGCTAAGGAGAAGGTGATGCGAGAGCTATTCCAAACCGATAACAGTTGGACCGGCTCAATCCTTCGGGTGACGCTGGGTGCCGTCATGTTCCCCCACGGCGCCCAAAAGCTGCTAGGCTGGTTCGGCGGGCCTGGGTACAGTCAGGCCATGGCCATGTTTACCACCCAGATGCACATCCCCGCAGCCCTCGCGGTCCTGGTGATTGCCGGCGAGTCCCTCGGTGCAGTTGGGCTGATCATTGGCTTATTCTCGCGGGTTGCCGCCTTCGGCATCCTGTGCGACCTGTCGGGGGCTATCGCACTGGTGCACTGGAACAACGGCTTTTTCATGAATTGGAGCGGCAAGCAGGCCGGCGAAGGTTTCGAATATCACCTGTTGGCCATTGCGATAAGCCTGGCGGTCCTGTTCAAAGGCGGCGGGCGCGGGTCGGTGGACCGGGCGCTGGCGAAGCGGCTTGCCTAAAATCCTGAACTAACTCAGTTATTGGACGCAATACCCGGGAGACCCTCATGCTCGGCCGATTGACAGCCGGACTCTTCTTTATCCGACTCATCGGGGGAAACCTGGTCACCGGAATGCATGTGGGAATGGCCGGTCCCGACTGGCCTCTTTGCCAGGGCAGTTACATCCCGCCCCCGCGCCTGGACGACTGGAAGGAGGGCAGCCGCCCCACTTCTGGCTGCTCTCCTTGTCACATATGGAGGGGTTCAGCCCCCTCTCCCAGAGGGGGAGGATTAGGGAGGGGGAAAGCTACTTCCTCCTTTACCAATCCCCGCCCCGGGCGGAGTTGGGTGCAATCAGAAGCCTCAAGCAGCCTAAAAAACGACAGTAAAAGGAGGACATCATGGTGAGATTTTACGATCCGAAGGACGCCGCTGATTTGGCGCGTGTCGAAGCTGTGCTGCACAAGGGAGGAATCGAGTATTTTCTGGCGGAGTTGCCAAAAACGGGAGTTTCGGTGGAGATAGAGGTGGCCGAAGAAGATGTCCCGAAAGCTGAGGAACTCCTGCTGCAAAGTCAGCAAGGTCCCTCAAAAAAATAACCCGGGCAGATCCGCCCACCTACCCCAAAGGCCGATCTGAATGCGCATCGGCGGTAAACACCACTACGCTTTCGACCCGTACCTCGAGCCTCCACTGCACCTGAGGCAGCCCTGGAGGCTCGAGATCAGGAAGAAAGCCGTTGAGAACCGCGGTATCTTTTTTGCTCTCGACACGACCGAAGAATTGGTAGCCTTTCCCCGTGACCGCATCGGCAATTACCACGGCAATTTTCGGGTTTTGCTGGAGGTTTTTCAGTGTCGTGATGCAGAACCAGGACTCGAATACAAGTCGATTCTTCTCCAGCACTGTCACACCCCTCCCTGCAGCAAGATGGGGATTTCCCTCAAGGTCCGAGGTCGCGACGCAGGCGTGTCCGACCCCTTCGACAAAGTTTTTTATGCTATCGGTGATCATGTTGACATATCTCCTTTTCCCGATCCGGCAGAGTCGCCGGTGCCAGCGCGTCCTGATCGGCCACCTGCGTGAGGGGTGACTGGATCGGCAGTTCGGCAAGTGCTCTCTTACAGCCCGCCGTGGCGTGCCGCAGGTGTCACTGCCAATGTATGCAGTTAACCGGGCAGTTGTCGATCGCATCCTGGATTTCCTTTTCCGAAGCGCCTGTCGGCTCATATGCCTCTGCAAACCCATCCCTCCCCCATGCGAAACACGGCTGGAACCATATTGACGCACATTTCGCAACTGATACAAACGGCCTGATCAACATAGGGTTTCTTTGACATGCCGCTCTCCTTTTGGTTTATTTTTCGGATCCGTAGCCTCATCTTCTGGAAAATCCACGCTTTGCAATTTCCCAGCCGAACGTTAGTTGTCTTAATTTCTTTTAACACTGTGACACCAATAGTCAAGAAGCCAGGTTCAATTCACTTTTTTACCCCACTCATGATGAAAGCTAAACGAAAATACATTCTTTGGTGACGCCGGATAAACTTTCTGCGATACTGGCACGATGAATATGGAGCCTGAACAGCCAGAACAGCCAGTAAAGCCGACAGCTTCGGTGGAGCCGATAGCACCGGTGGAACCCGTAGCTCTTGAACTTTGCGAAGCTATTGAAGAAGAGTGGCTGGCGATCCCGGTCAATGCCGTCGAGCGCAGTGGCAGCACTTCCCTACCGGAACGGCGCGCACACCTCTGGTCCCTGGTGCTCGAGTCCCGTTTCATCCCAAGCCGCGTCGAGCGAGGCGAGTCGGGATGGCAGCTGCTCGTTCTAAGGCCGAAGTTTGCAGCGGCCTGCAGCGAACTGCGACGGTTCGTGGAGGAAAACCGCAACTGGCCACCGTTTATTCCTCCCGTGCGCCCCATGATTGAGAATACCCTTCCGACGCTTTCGGTCCTCATTCTGCTTGCCACCTTTCACAACCTGACGGTTCTCGACCTCACCATCATGGGCCGCCATCCCGTCGATTGGATCGAGATCGGCAACGCCCATGGCAGCCAGATCCTGAACGGCCAGTGGTGGCGCTTAGCCACCGCGCTCACCCTCCATGCCGACTGGCTGCACCTTTTCAGCAACCTGGCAATCGGCGGCTTTTTCGTCGTCTATCTCTGCCGCGACCTCGGCTCCGGACTTGCCTGGAGCCTACTGCTAGCCTCCGGCATGCTGGGGAACCTCGCCAATGCGCGGGTGCAGCTGCCAAGCCACAGTTCGGTCGGTTCCTCAACCGCCGTGTTTGCTGCCGTCGGCATCTTGGGCGCCATCAGCATGGTGCGTTATCGCCACCACTTGCGCAGACGCTGGCCGCTTCCCGTCGCCGCCGCGCTCTCCCTGTTGGCACTGCTCGGGACCGAGGGGAAGCAGACGGATATCGGTGCGCACCTGTTTGGTTTCCTGTTCGGGTTTGGACTTGGCCTGCTGGCGGAGTATTTGGTGGGGTATTGCGGGCGTCCGGGAAAGTTGCTCAACGCGCTACTGGCGCTCTCCAGCGCCGGGGTCGTGCTCTTTGCCTGGTGGTCGGCATTAAGCTTTGCCGATTAACATTCCAGCCCTCTTTAGCGACGCTCGGCCTGAGGGGAAAGGGCGCACCCCCCAGGAGGGGGTACGCCCTTAATCGAATCATCATCATCGTTCCCTGTGTTCGCGCTCACCGCGCTCACCATGTTCGCCACGTCCCCAATGCTCGCCCCGCTCGCCCCCTCTGCCCCTTCCATGTTCCCGCCACTCCCGCTCCCGCCTCCACTGGCCGTACGGCACATGGCGCTCCCTCAGGTACACACGCCGGTAATCCCTCGGGACACGAAAGAGAGGCGGCGGTATGACGCGACGCGCAACCACCCGCCAGGGACCGTTGTAAGCCCGGGCACGATACCAGCGATCCCCACGCGGCGACCACCAGAATCCGTTGTAAAAAAAGACGTCGTAATCCACATCCGGCACGAAATATACATCGCTCCCCGGCACCATGACCACTTCTGGCGGTTGGGCAACGACTATCGGCGGGGGGCCCAGGTTAACGTTGACACGCACCTCCCCGACCGCATCCATTACCGGTAAACAGGCGAGAAGTGCTGCGAGGAGCAATGCCGGACCTGACACCCGAAAACCTTTTTTCATTGGAACCTCCCTGGCGGGTGAACGTGTTTTCGTGCGCACTCGAGCGATCTGCCGAGGCACCGTTCATTTGCCGCGCTTTCGCTCATCTCCGAGGTGAGCCACAGCTAAAATTTACCAGCAAGGCAGCAAAAATACAACTCCCACCGGGCAAAGCCCTCCAGCCCTAAGTACCAGCAAGACCCCACTTTACCGGAAAACTCCAGTGTGAACTTTTAGAGCTTGACAGCTTGGTCTGCGGACAAGACACCAATCACGTAGCTTATTCTGTTAATTAAGTAGTGACGGATTTATCAGCAACTATGTTGACTACTAATGGTCTAGAACTATACTATCTAGGTATTTTTAATACAACATCGATGCCTGAAAACTCTAGATCTGCTATCCCCACCTCATTAATTAAAATGGTTTTCAATCCCATTTCATTACAAGATGGTTCACCAATATGGAGGTTACCACCATGAGAATCGACCTGAAGATCAAAATGAAACTTTTTATGGGGTTTGGCATCATTATGTTCACCTGTACACTTGTCGCACTGACAGCACTTTATGCGATATCCAAACTTGACGCGAATATTGTCAACCTCGTGGACACCCGCATACCCCAAATAAAGAGAGTAGCGGAGATCAACCAGGCAGTTTCCTCCAGTGCGCTCCATATTGAGGACGCAATGATGGCAGCCGACCATGACACCGCTATGGCCGAACTGGCATTGGCAGCTACCAACCAAAAAGTCACGGCTGAAAACCTCGAGAAGGTCAAGGAGTCGCTTCCCTCAGATAAAGAAAAGGCTCTTTTCCAAGCTCTCGCAGCAAAGAGGGCTCCTTACGTGAATCTCCGAAACCAGCTGGTCTCCTTTTTGACAGAGGGTAATAAGAATGCGGCGATGAAGACACTCAGGGAATTGAGACCGATACGTGACACCTACCAGAAAGCTCTGGCGGAGTTGGACAACTATATCCGGCAATGGGCCAAACTCGAGGCGAGCGATACCGAGCAGGCGGCCAAGTCCGCACGATATGCGATCATGGTCATCATGGTACTGGCAACGGGCATTGCCTCCCTGGTAACCCTCTGGATCGTCTCCAGCATCACCAGGCCGCTCAATGCCGCCGTGGAAACCGCCGACAGGATAGCCAATAGAGACCTGACGGTCGAGGTTATCGGCGTCGACAAAACCGAGACCGGGCGCCTGATGGCTGCTATGGGAAATATGGTCCTGAACCTGCGCGACATCGTTTCGCAAACCTCGAACATCTCGGCGAGCATCGCGTCCTCTTCGACCCAGCTTCATGCAACCTCAGAAAAAATCGCCAATGGCGCGGAGCAGGTTGCCTGCCAGACCCAGACGGTGGCAACGGCGAGCGTCGAGATGTCCGCCACCTCCAACGACATCGCCCAAAATTGCCACGCCGCCGCGCGCAGTTCTCAGCAGGCAAGTAGCGCCGCCGAAAGCGGAGCCAAGGTCGTGGCACAAACCGTCGAGGTAATGAACCGGATAGCGGACCGGGTCAACGCGACATCCCGAACCGTGGAGAGCCTCGGCGCACGTTCCGACCAGATCGGCGCCATAGTCGGAACCATTGAGGATATTGCCGACCAAACTAACCTGCTGGCACTCAATGCGGCAATCGAGGCGGCACGGGCCGGGGAGCAGGGGCGCGGCTTCGCAGTGGTGGCGGATGAGGTGCGCGCACTGGCTGAGCGGACAACCAAGGCAACCCGTGAAATCAGCGAAATGATCAAGGCGATCCAGTCGGAAACCAAAGGGGCCGTCAGTGCCATGGAAGAGGGGGTGCGCGAGGTCCAGCAGGGAACTGAGGAAGCGGCCAAGTCGGGAAGCGCCTTGCAGGAGATCCTGGACCAGATCAATACCGTCAGTCTCCAGGTAAACCAGATCGCCACGGCTGCCGAGGAGCAGACCGCGACCATCAGCGAAATCACCGGCAACATCAACCAGATCTCGGACATCGTGCAGCGCTCGGCACAGGGTTCGCAGGACTCGTCCCTGGCTGCCGCTCAGCTTGCCAGTCTTTCCGACGATCTCAGCACCCTGGTTACCCAGTTCAAACTCTCCTGACCCGGGAGGGCCGATCAAGTGTCGGCAAAGCCCCCCTTGTCAAGGTGTATCGGGGCCGGCTTGTGCTTTATGGCTGTGGGATTTAATCAATGCTACGGGGGGATATCAGGGTTCGAGAGGTACCGTGGGGAGCTTGGGCTCAGGTACTTCGTGCGGCTCCGCCCCGCGACCGGGGAGCTGCTCCCTGACCATGGTTCCGACCAGGGTGAAAGGCTTTTCTGCTGCAACTTGCCACGGCAGCGGAGTGCGCCTGGCTCAGGGAGAATCTGAACCGGGAGGGTGGACGATTCGGCACCCGCGTGCAATCGGGCCGGGACGGCTCCCTGAACCTGTGCCTCCCCTCCCCTATCAGTCGCTGCGCGGCCTCTTGAAAACCGCATGATGCTTCCAGAGTTCCTCAGTCAGCGGATGCCCCAGGAATTGAACCAGTTCCCACCCTTGTGCCCCGAGTTCATTAAGCATACGGACCCCGTCGTGCAGGCTCGTTTCGTAGCCGGCCTCGTTGTCAAGCGGCTCGGTGCAGAAGTAAACAATCTTGTATTCCCACGCCATGATGCCTCCCTTAACATTTTGCCCGGGCAGTTTCCAAGACTTCGGCCTTCAGGTTCCAAGGTCTAAGGCTCTGTTGCGGCAGCGGGAAAAGTATAAAGCAGGCAGACCTCTTTGCAAGCATTGCTGTCGCTACCGCTTGAGGAGTCCGAGCTTGGTCACCACATTAAAAAGCCCTTCCTTGGATACCGGCTTGACAAGGTAGGCGGCAGACTGCGCGTGGCAGAATGACTCCATGGCGTCGTTAGCGGAATTGAGCGCAGTCAGCATAACGATGCTGACCTTTTTATCGATTTTTTGCGCCTTCTCAAGGGATCTGATCGCCTTGGCTGCATCATGCCCGTTCATCCCCGGCATCATGACGTCTAGGATGATCAGATCGTAGGGCTCACTGCTGGCAAGCGCACTGCTGTATTTCTCCAGAGCATCCGAACCGTTACTGGCTTGATGGCACTCCGCTGTGGAACACAGCAGGGTGGAGACAAACTCGCGGCAGAACACCTCATCGTCGACAACCAGACACTTTATCATCCTTTCCTCCCAAACCTTTCCGTCTTTTCTATGATAACCGGGTCACAAAGACTCTATCAGTTTCATCAACGGCGTGTGACAATCGCCGTCCTGCAAATCATCCCTCACCTTGGTAAACTGACTAAGATTTCTCTCGAACAGGGCAAGCAGCTCCGGATCGAAAAAAGTGCCGCAACCCTCGGCCATGATCTGCATGGTCTTCTCCAAGGAAAAAGCCTTTTTATAGGGGCGCTCCGACAGCAGGGCATCGAAAACATCCACGATCATGACGATGCGGCCGAAAAGATGGATATCCCTGCCCGCTAGACCGTTCGGATAACCGGTGCCGTCCCACTTCTCATGATGCTGCAGGGCGATGATCTGTCCTGCGGCGATGACCGGATAGCTCTGGGCATCCGAAAGGATGGTGCCGCCGATTACCGTGTGGAGCTGCATGATTCGGAACTCCTCGGGGTCCAATTTGCCGGGTTTCAGCAGGATCCTGTCAGGAATTCCGATCTTCCCGACGTCGTGCAGTGGTGAAGAGTAGCGCAGCACCTCGCAGGCCCTGGCGGAAAGCCCGGCGAGGCTCCCAAGCATCTTGGAAAACTCGGAAATCCTTTTGATGTGCATGCCGGTCTCGATATCCCTGAACTCGGCGGCCTTGCCCAGCCGAAGCGATATCTCATACTCGGTCTTGCGAGAGAAATCCAGCGCCTGCCTCAGATCAGCCGTTTTTTTGATGACCTCCTGCTCCAGGACCAGGCTCATGTTATTGGAGAGGTCGAGCAGTTTCTTGCTGCGCAGGTGGTTTCTGACCCTGAGCGTCAACTCTTCCGGGTCGTAAGGCTTGGCAAGAAAGTCGTTCGCCCCCAGGGCCAGCGAGCGCAGCACCTCGTGTTTGTCCGAGGTCACCACGATGACGGGAATATCCCGATAGCGGTCATCGACCTTCAAAGCGGCGAGGAGCTCGAAACCGTTCATTACCGGCATCTCCAGGTCAAGCAGGATGGTGTCGGTATCGGCGTTGCATCCCAGCAGTTCCAGCGCTTCGGCACCGTTCAGCGCCTTGAGAAAAACTCCGCCTACCTCGGTCAGCATGAGCTCCAGCATGTCCAGGTTCATCTGGACGTCGTCAACGGCAAGTATCTTTATCGATTCATGCATGCCTTATCCTTTGCCGTCAACTCCGACGGTCTTTTGAAAAGCGCTGAAAGCGTCCCGGAGCTCGGCAAAGAGCACCGGCAGACCATCCAGGGAACCGCTCTTCGACAATGACTCCATCTGGGCGGCTATTGAGCGTATCTGCCCTGCCCCGATGTTGGCGGCGGTCCCCCCGACGGTGTGGCAGCGAAAAAAGATTTCTCCCAGGTCTTTCTGGGTCAGCGCCAGTTCCAGTTCGGCGAGGTGCTCGGCGGCGCTCTCCAGGAACAGGGAAATGAATTTCTCGACCAGATCCTCGGCGCCGTCCAGTCGATCCAACAGCTCCTGCCGGTCAAAAACGGACCTCCCCCCGTCCGGGGTGCCGTCCTGGGCGGGAGAGTCGGCGGGCTCAGGCTGCGCTGTCCTGGCAGTGGCCACCTGCACGATCACGGCAAAAAGGTCCTTCTCCCGGACCGGTTTGGCAATGTAACTGTCCATTCCCGCCTGCCGGCAGATCTCGCCATCCTCCTTCATGGCATTGGCGGTCATGGCGCAGATGTGAACTGGCCCTTCCGCTCCTGCCTCGAAACTACGGATCAGGCGGGTGGCTTCCAACCCGTCCATGATCGGCATCTGTACATCCATGAAAATCAGGTCAAAGCCGCCCTGCTGCCATTTTTCCACCGCTTCCTGCCCGTTTGCGGCACATTCGATGACGTGCTTGCCGGTTTTCCCTATCAACTTGCGGGAAATCAGCTGGTTGATGGAGACGTCGTCGACAATCAGGATGCGTAACGGCCGCACCGTACTCTGAGCTCCCGCCTGTGGCATGCTGGGAGCGACTTCGCCCGGTTTCGGGAGCCGCAGGAGCACACTGAAGCAAAAGACGCTCCCCTCTCCCTGGCGGCTCTCGGCGTGCAACTCGCCGCCCATCAACTGTACCAGACTGCGGCTGATGGGAAGTCCCAGGCCGGTCCCGCCGTACAAGCGGGTGGTGGAACTGTCCGCCTGAGAGAACTTCTCGAAGATGGAGCCAAGGGCGTGGGCCGGGATGCCGACGCCGGTATCGGCCACGCTGAACCCGAGCCGCGCCCGTCCCTCCCGAAACTCCTCCAGCCGGCACTCCACGGCAACGCTCCCCCGCTGGGTGAACTTCAGCGCATTGCCGACCAGGTTGGCCAGCACCTGTCCCAGCCGCACCGGGTCCCCCACCATTAGTTTGGGCAGGCCGTCGCCAAGCAGCAGTTTCAGGGGAACTCCCTTCTCCCTCCCCTGCAGCACGAAGGGTTGCAGGGTCTTTTCCAGAAAGCTCTGCAGCTCGAAAACGACCGACTCGATGACGATCTTGCCGGCCTCGATTTTCGAGATGTCGAGAATCTCGTTGATGATGGTCAGCAGATTTTCCGCCGAGTTACCTAGGGATTCCATGTAGTGCAACTGCTCGGGAGTGAGCGTCGTGTCTATCATGAGCCGGGTGAGCCCTATGATGCCGTTCATTGGCGTGCGTATTTCGTGGCTCATGTTGGCGAGAAACTCGCTCTTCGCAGCGGTCGCCGCCTCCGCCAGGACACGGGCGGCTTCCAGCTCCCCGGTGCGCAGCAGCACCTTTTCCTCAAGGGTCTGCATGTTTTCGTGAAGCATCTCGTAGAGTTCGGAATTCTCGACCGCATAGGCCGTGTTGATCAGGATGGTGCTCAGTGCATTCAGCGTCGACACCTCGGCGCGGTTCTGGCTGCCGGGGAGTATGCCGGCGAACATGCCGCGGATGCGGGAGTTGGTCGCCAGCACATGCAGCACCAGGGTGTCGGTTCCGGTAACCGTCGGGACGATGACCGGGTGGTTTTGATTCAGTGCCCAGGCGAAACTGCCGTCATTCACCTTGGCCTGGAACTCATTTTGGATCAGCTCTCCGCAGCATTCAGGATCGCAGGCCGAGAGTTCAAAGCTCGCGTCCTCCCCGATGCCAAACATCGCGAGGGTGCCGAAGGGGATCAGCCGCCTTAACTGCTCGAACATCGCCCGGACCACGAAGGAGGGGTCCTTCTGCCGGTAGATATCGGACTGGAAAGTGCTGCAGGCCGAAAGGACATCGAGCGTGCGCAGATAGTTGAGGTTGGTCTCCTCCAGGAAATTGACCCGTTCCTGCAGTAACCGCAGCCTTGTCGCGCTGTTTTCGCTAGACACTGGAGTCACTCCTGAAAAGGACCTGCACGGTGTCTTTGAAGGTCGCGTCCACCTGCTGCACCAAGGTCGGCAGGTAATGACAGGAAACACTCAGGCGGTCCCAAACGGCGCTGTCCAGTTCGGGAACCAGGAGTTCGCCGCTGTTACCGAGCTGCAGCGCATGGGCGACGACGTCGGCGAAGTGGAGGATGGAGGCCTCGCGCGGGTACTGCTCCGCTCTCTTGCAGTTGTGATGACGCTCAACCGGTTCCGCCACGCGCGGCGGTATCTTCCAGCGCCGCAATAAGGCCCCCCCGACTTCGGCGTGGTCGAATCCGAGCCGGTCCCGCTCCACCCGGTACAGCAGTTCGCCGGTACTGCGACAGCGATCCAGCATCTCCAGCGAGATTTCGGGGACCCTGATGTACATGACGAGCCTCCCGATGTCATGCAGAATCCCTGCGACGAAGAAACGCTCCAGGCTGGCTTCCCGCTGGCTCGTGGCCAGCAGTTTGGCAGCCAGCCCGGTCGCCAGGCTGTGGCGCCAGAACTGCTCCATGTTGACCATACTCTCGGGAATCCCCGCGAAGACGTCCATGACAGAAAGCGCAAGGGCCAGGTCCCGCACCTGCAGCACGCCGATGATGGTCACTGCCTGCGTGATGGTCTCGATCTTGGAAAAGTACCCGAAAAGCGGGCTGTTGGCGAGTTTCAGGATTCGGGCGGTCAGCCCCAGGTCCTCGGAAATTATTTTTGCGATGTCCGCTATGGAACTGCGCGGATGGTCAATCGCCTCAGAAAGCTGAGAGTAAAACATCGGCAGAGAATGGATGGTGGAGACGTCCTGGACCATCTGCTCCACGCCTATCAGCTGGCTACGCTTCATGGGCGGCTCTCCGGTTGACGCAGATGCGGATCAGTTCCCGAATGGCCGGATGCTCCGGATCGTTGTGAGCAAAAATCCGGCAGACCTCGCCCGAGGCCCGCTCCATGAGTACCGGATCGACCTCCTCTCCCGGCGGTGGCTCGGCCGTCTCGGCCTCGCCTTCGTCGGTCACCTCCACCTCCAGAACTCCCCACATCCGGAAAATGCCGAAGTGTTTTGCCTCCAGGGTCGCCCCCTCGGGAAGGAGCATCCTGCCGCTGCGGTCAGTGACGTTATGCTTCAGGATCATGCCTGGGACAAGGTTGTCTATCTGTACCGGTGCCACGAACTTCCTCCCATGATGGTTACCACGTCCGGCGATTAAGGAGCACGCCAGCTCATTTTCGCGGCTCTCCCTCTACGTATCGGCTACATTAGACAGGTTCTTTAGCAAGCTTATTAAAAATTCTGACAGGGGCTGGTAATTATTCTTACCTTGGCCGGCACTGGGGAAAGGTTCCTTGCAGCGTAGCGGCACAACTCCGGATTGAAGGGTTGGCCCGAGCCCCTCCCGTTTCGCGCCGGGTCGGTGTAAGGAGCGACTTACCTGTTGGGGATTATTCAAAAAGGGATTTTTTTGCAGTCGGGAGCCAGGAGGAGATTTCGGCGGGCGCCGGGAATGTACTGGTACGAAAGAGTGGGAAACCGTCTACGACTCCCTCACCCCGGCCCTCTCCCGGAGGGAGAGGGGGAGTATTTAAAAGAGAGGGGAGTTTGGGCACCTGCTAGTGACCATTCCTGCTTAAACATCAATGGCGCCGCTTTAACGACGGGTAATATCTGCGATGATCCGTTTGCGCTTCGACTCCGCTCAGCGAACGGCTGCTCCCTGAGCGGAGTCGAAGGGCTACAGAGTCCGGTGTAACGCAGAAGTCTCCCGAAGACATAAGCTGAACAGGGTACCAGCACCGTTCAAATAGCTGGGAAGACCGAAAGTGAAGCACGGCATCGGCCTGGGAAAATCCTAGATCAGGAGTCTGACCGGGTTCTCAAGGGTATTTTTCAATTCGGCAAGAAACTCCGCCGCGTAGGCTCCGTCCACGATGCGATGGTCGGCGGAGAGGGTGAGCTTCATGAGCCTCACGCAGACCGGGACGCCGGCGCGCGCAAGGACGGCGTCGCTAACCGCACCGATTGCCAGAACCGCGGCCTGTGAGGGGTAAATGATGGCACTGAACTGACTCACCCCGTACATGCCGAGATTGGAAACCGAAAAGGTTCCTCCGCTCATCTGCTGCTCGCTCAAGCCGCCGCTACGGGCAAGCTCAACCAAGCCGCGGGCGGCAAGCGCTATCTGCTGCAGCGAAAGGAGCTGGCAGCCCGGAATTACCGGCACCAAAACGCCGTCCGGAACGCCGACCGCAACCCCTATGTTAATCTGACTATGGATCGTAATGGCTTCAGCCGCAAAAGAGGCGTTCAGGCGCGGGAACTGACCAAGAATGAGGGAAACCCCCTTCACGATGAGATCATTAAGTGTCACGGCAAGGCCAGCACCCTTCAACTGTCGACGGACCTCTTCGGCCTCGTCCATGACGACTTCTGCGCTGACGCTAAAGTGCGGAATGCTGCGCCAGGACTCGGCTACCGTCCTCGCGATCGCGCTACGCAGCCTGGAGAGGGGAACCGCTTCTTCGGCGTCAGGTGCCTTTTCTCCCGGCGCAGCAGGCGCAGCAGGCGCAGCAGGCGCAGCAGGCGCAGCAGGCGCAGCAGGCGCAGCAGGCGCAGCAGGCGCAGCAGGCGCAGCAGGCGCAGCAGGCGCAGCAGGCGCAGCAGGCGCAGCAGGAGCAGCAGGAGCGGTCGCAGCAGCTGACGCCGGGGCCGCTGCAGGCTGGCTTTGCTGACCCTCCAAGTCCTGAATCAGTATGCGTCCCTCCGGCCCGCTCCCCTTCAACTGTCCAAGATCGATGCCAAGTTCCCGCGCCCGGCGCCGCACTACCGGCGCAGCACGCTCTCCGTGAGCCGCCGCTGCAGCGCCAGCAGGCCCGGCTGCTCCAGTCTCGTCACCGGACGGACCGGTTGGCGCAGCCGGTGCTGGAACCGGTGCCTGACTTTCTTCGGGAGCCTGCTCGGCTGCCGCTGGTGCTTGGGCAGGGGTGGGAGCCTGAGCCTCGACCGGGGCCTCCGTTTCGGCGGGGCTCTCCCCTGCTGCTGGTGCCTGTTCCCCGCTCGGACCTTCCTCCTTGGACTCAGCGCCGGCGCCGGTGGCCGCCGGTGCGCCCTTCTCCTCCGGGCTGCCGATCACCGCAATCACGGTGCCGACCTGCGCCGGTTGACCGGCCGGGACCCGGATTTCCAGGAGAACCCCCGAGGTGAAAGCCTCAAGTTCCATGTTCGCCTTGTCCGTTTCCACTTCGGCCAGCACGTCTCCGCGCCGAACCATCTCCCCCACCTGCTTTTTCCAGGAAACCAGCCGCCCTTCGGTCATGGTGTCGGAAAGCTTCGGCATAACGATGTCACTCATTGCAGCTCCTAATAAGATGAGGTTAGCAGTTCGCGAACACCCTGTACGATGCCCTCGGTCTGCGGAATGCACAGTTTTTCAATCTTGCGCGAGTAAGGCATCGGCACATTAAGCCCGGAGACCCGCCGGACCGGCGCGAGGAGCCTGTCAAAGCAGCGCTCGTAGATGCGGGCCGCGATGTCGCCTCCAAGCCCCGCGCTCTGCCAGCACTCCTCCACCACGACTGCCCGGCCGGTCTTTTGCACCGAGGCGACAATTCCTTCGGTGTCGAGCGGGCTCAGGGTGCGCAGGTCAATCACCTCGCAGGAAACCCCTTCCTTTTCCAGCAGCGCTGCCGCCTGCAGGCAGAGGATGGACATCCGGCCGTAGCCAACCAGGGTGACCGCGGTTCCCTCCCGCAGCACGGCAACGCGCCCGAAAGGCACCAGGTATTCAGGGTCATCCGGAACCTCGCCGCGGCTGTTGTAGAGCAGCTCATGCTCGAGGAAAATCACCGGGTTATTGTCACGGATGGCGCTTTTCAGCAGACCTTTGGCGTCGGCCGGGGTAGCCGGATAGGCGATGTGCATGCCGGGGCAGTGCATGAAATAGCTCTCCAGGCTCTGAGAATGCTGGGCACCCAGTTGGCTCCCGCCCCCCCCGGGCATCCGCAAAACCATGGGAACGGAGGTCTGGCCGCCGAACATGTAGCGCACCTTCGCCATGTGGTTCACGATCTGGTCCATCGCCAGCAGCGCAAAGTTCACCGTCATCAGCTCCGCGACCGGTCTCAGCCCGCCCATGGCGGCGCCGACCGCCACGCCCACGATGGTGTTCTCGGAGATCGGGCAGTCCCGCACCCGCGCCTCGCCGAACTCCGACAATAGGCCGCGGGTGACCTTGAAGGCACCCTCGTAGAGCGCCACGTCCTCACCGAAAACGACAATCGACTGGTCGCGTCGCATTTCCTCTTTCAGCGCCAGGTTGATGGCGTCGCGGTAGGTCATTTCAGACATAAATATCCTCCCAAATCTCCTCGTCGCCCGGCCAGGGCGATTCGGTCGCGAAGCGGACCGCATCCTGGACCTGCACGGCGCACCGGGAGCGGATTTCCTCAAGCAGTGGCTCGCCGGCTATCCCTTCGGCCACCAGCCGGCGGGCGAAGTTGGGGATCGGGTCGCGGCTCTTCCAGACCTCGTGCTCGGAGGAGCTGCGATACTTCGCCGGGTCGGCCATGGAGTGGCCCCGGAACCGGTAGGTCACCGCCTCTATGAAATAGGGGCGCTGTCTCTCCCTCACCCAGGCTGCCGCCCGCTTGGTCGCCTGATAGACCGCCATCACGTCCATGCCGTCCACCTTTTCGCTCGGGATGTCGTAGCCGCAGGTGCGCCGGTGCAAAATCGCCTCGGCCGAGGCGCGGTGCACCTCGGTCCCGATGCCGTAAAAGTTGTTCTCGCAGATGAAGAGCAGCGGGAGTTCCCAAAGGCGCGCCCAGTTGAGTGACTCGTGGAAGGTCCCCTGGTTCATGGCGCCGTCGCCGAAGAAGCAGGCAGTGACCCGGTCCTCGCCCCGCAGGCTCGCGGCATAGGAGAGACCGACCGCGATCGGGAACTGCCCCCCGACGATGGCGTAGCCGCCCATGAAGTTGCATTCGGGGGCGAAGAGGTGCATGGAGCCTCCCTTCCCCTTGCAGATGCCGGTCGACCTGCCGAACAGCTCGGCCATGACCCGCTTGGGGTCGGCCCCCCGCACGATCGCCTGGGCATGGTCCCGGTAGGCGGAAAGGATGTAATCCCTCTGCTCGAGCCCGGCGGTGCAGCCGACGGCAACCGCCTCCTGTCCGGAGTAAAGATGCAGAAAGCCGGTGATCTCACCCTTGGCGTACTGCTCGGCGCAGCTCTCCTCGAACTCGCGGCAAAGCGCCATCTCCTCGTAGAACCGGAGCAGTTCCTCGTCCGGGAGCGTCCCCTTAAGGCTTTCTTCCATGGCTCGCCTCCCTGACAAAGTTCAGCAGCCCGCCGGCCAGAAGTTCCTGCCGCTCGCGGTCGCTGGCGTCCAACAGTGTCGCGATCTTGCCGCCCTCTGTCTGGACCATTATCTCCCTCCCCCCCTTTTTCACCAGGCTGCGCAGCCCCGTGATCCGCAGATGATCCCCCTGTTTGAGGCGGTCGTAGTCGGCGGGATCCTTGAAGGTGAGCGGCAGGATGCCGAAGTTGATCAGGTTGGAGCGGTGAATCCTCGCGAAGCTCTTGGCGATCTTCACCCGGATACCGAGGTAGCGCGGCGCCAGTGCAGCATGCTCGCGCGAGGAGCCCTGCCCGTAATTCTCGCCTCCCAGTACTGCCCCGTCCCCTCCGGCCTGGGCCCGGGCCGGGAATTCCGGATCGACCTGCTCGAAGACGAAACGGCTGATCGCAGGTATGTTGCTGCGGAAGGGGAGCACCTTGTTCCCTGCCGGCATGATGGTGTCGGTGGAGATGTTGTCCCCCACCTTGAGGATCACCTGCAGGTCGAACTTATCTGGCAAAGGATCGAAGGCGGGAAAGGGAACGATGTTCGGGCCGGTGACGATTTCCACCCCCTTCCCGCTCGCCGGCGGCGCGACGAGGCTCGAGTCGTCCACCAGGTAGTTTTCCGGGTTTTGCACCCCAGGCCAGGGGAGCAGCTCGGAGAGCTTGCGGGGGTCGGTGATGACGCCAAAGACACCGGCTGCGGCCGCGGTCTCGGGAGAGCAGAGATAGACCCGGTCCTCCTGGGTACCGCTTCGACCGGGGAAGTTGCGCGGGAAGGTCCGCAACGACACCTGGTTGGTGCCGGGCGCCTGCCCCATGCCGATGCACCCGAGGCACCCCGGCTGGTGGATCTGGGCTCCGGCCAAAAGGAGCATCATGAAGCCCCCTTGCGCCACCACGTTTTCCAGCACCTGGCGGCTCCCCGGGTTAATGTGAAAGGAGAGCTGCGGCGCGATCCGCCTCCCCTCGAGGACCCGGCAGACCGTCATCAAGTCGCGGAACGAGGAATTGACCGAACTGCCGACGATGACCTGGTCGACCTTCACCCCCGCGACGTCGGCGACCCGCACCACGTTGTCCGGCGAGGACGGGCAGGCAATCATGGGTTCGATCTGCTTCAGGTCGATCTCCTCGTACTCATCATAGGTTGCGTCGGGATCGGCGGCCAGTTCGCGCCAGCACTCGCCGCGCCCCTGCGCCTGCAGGAACTGCAGGGTACGCTGGTCGCTCGGGAAAATGCTGGAGGTGGCCCCCAACTCCGCCCCCATGTTGCCGATGGTCGCGCGGTCGGTAGCCGACAGAGTCGCAACCCCCGGACCGTAGTATTCGATGATCTTCCCCACCCCGCCATTGACCGTGTGACGCCGGAGCAGCTCCAGGATCAGGTCCTTGCCAGAAACCCAGGGTTGCAGTTCCCCGGTCAGCTTTATCCCCCAGATGCGCGGGCAGGTGAGGTGAAACGGGTGGCCCGCCATGGCAAGCGCCACATCCATGCCTCCGGCGCCAATGGCGAGCATGCCGAGCCCGGCGGCGGTCGGAGTGTGCGAATCGGCACCCAACAGGGTCGTCCCCGGCACGCCGAAGCGCTCCAGGTGGACCTGATGCGAGACCCCGTTTCCCGGCTTAGAGAGGTGAATGCCGTACTTTTGGGCGCAGCTGGCCAGAAAGGCATGGTCGTCGGCATTCTTGTTGTCAGTCTGCAACAGGTTGTGGTCGATGTACTGCGCCGCCAGGTCTACCTTGACGCGACTGACGCCGGTGGCGATAAATTCGAGCAGCGCCATGGTTCCGGTCGCGTCCTGCAGCAGAGTCTGGTCTATTTTCAGCCCGATTTCCTGACCCGGGACCAGCGTTCCGTCGACCAGGTGGCTTGCAAGTATTTTTGTTGCCAAGTTTTGTCCCATAGTGCCTCCTCTTTGATCCCGCAGGCGAGAAAGTCTTTATCATTCAAGCACCAGATGCGGATCATGTTCTCTGTCATCCATCGGGTGTCACCAGCATCTATCCTCCAACATTCTAAGTAACAGCGTCCTTCAGAACACTCCAATTCGCGACAGTTCGCGAAAATAGCGGCAAGAATGCCGCTGGTGCGCGAGTGGTGACAGTTTTTTTCATTGAGTTAGTGGTTCTCTTTGTCACGGCTGAACATTGCCCTGCAACAGTTATATAATACCACTATCACTTGGTATTTCTAAAAATATACAGACACATAAAAGCGGGGAAATAAGCTAAAGAAAGCATACCTGAGACAGTGGCGATGAGGCGATACGGAGGTGATTCGATTGCGCTTCGACTCCGCTCAGCGACTGCCAGCTCCCTGAGCGGGGTCGCAGGGTGGCCCCTGAGCGGGGTCGAAAGGCGACATAACCCGAAACAACTCAGAAGCCATCCAAGGACATAAGCTGGACCGGGTACCAGGACCGGATCGTCAACCGGCTTCCCTGCCGGCGAGCAGTTCCCTCAGCAGTTCTGCATTATTATGCTCCCGGTCACGGGCGGCATACAAAAGGGTGATGGTTTCCTTGGCGGCGAGGGCGCGCAGTTCCTCCAGTAGCGGGAGCTTGGCCCCAAGTTCTTCACGGTAGCGACTCTTGAACTCCTGCCACCTGGCGGGGTCGTGGCCGAACCAACGGCGCAGCTCGTCACTGGGTGCGATCTCCTTGAGCCACCAGTCCACCCGCGCCAGCTCCTTCGACCTGCCGCGGGGCCAGAGCCGGTCCACCAGGATACGCCGGCCGTCAGCCGGAGCGGGCTCTTCGTATATCCGCTTTATTTTCACCATATCCCGGAATCCCTCTCGTCGAGCATGCCTTCAAGCGTTACAGCGGCTTTAGGTTGCTAAACTCCTGCCACTCGAGAAAATACTTGGGGGATTCCACAAATTCGTAGATGTTCTCAATGATATTGAGGTGCAGTTTTTCCTCCGTTGCCAGCGCCTGCAACAGGTGGCGCACCTCCAGGGACTGCTCCTTCTCAGCAGCGTCCAGGTAGAACTTGATGCTCTGCTCCTCTGCCTTGATGGCGTGCCGGTAGCCGTCGACGTCCAACCTGAGGGATCCCGGCCCCTTACTTTCCTTCATCTCCATGAGGCGTTGGAAGATATTCTTGGCCTTTTCCAGGATTTGGCTGTCGACTCCTGCGCCGACGGTTTCATTTTTCCTTGCCAGCAGGGCATCGTAATGGGACTGTTCAGCCTCCGCCAGCAAGGTGAAAAGATTTTTCAATTCCTTGGAATCACTTCCCGCGGCCAGCTTTTGGTAATACGCCTTGCCATCGGCTTCCAACTGCAGGGCAAAGTCGAGTACGTTCATTGCTCGCACCACCTTTTTTTGAGATAAAGAGCCCATCTCAAATCAGTGCTACCTGTTAACCTGTTAACCTGATGACACACCCGATCCGCTCCTGAGCGTGCGTCAGGTGCCCGTCGCGGGCCACAGTTACCCGCAGACCCGTCCGCTACAGCGTGTCAAGCACCCTCTTCATGCACTGTTTCACGGTTTCGGCCAGTTCGCTCAGCTGGACATTAGCCACCAGCGAAAGCGCGGCGACCGGGTCCATGACCATAACGACCGTGCGTGTGTCAGAGACCGAATAGATGGCAACATTGCAGGGGAGCAGGGTCCCGATGTTAATTTCGACTCCGAACGCCTGGTAGGCAAGCCCTGGATTACAGGCGCCAAGTATCAGGTAGTTGCGAAACTCTTTATGTAGTTTTTCCCGGAACTTCTGTTTAATGTCGATCTGTGAAATGATACCGAACCCCTCCTTGAGCAACTCGTCCTGCACCTTTTTGACCGAATCGGCAAAGGGGAGAGCCAGAGTGATGCCGAAAGCATACGGTGTGGTGATCGGCTGGGACTCCTCTCTTTCCATGGCCTCGGCCCGCTGCTTCAAGGTTAGTACCTCCCGCTGAATCTGATCGGGAATGCCGGACTGTATCAGCCGCTCCGCCTCTTCGTCCTTGGGCGCCCAATCAACCTCAATGGTCAGCAACTGCGGGGCCACGGGACTCTGTACCGCTGAAGGAACCACGCGGTTCACCACACGGCCGGTGAAGAGAGGGTGCTCGAGCAGGAAGTAGTGAATTTCCCCATGAACCTTATCAATCACCACTTTTTCCTTGATCAGCATTCCCTCGCACTTGATCTCACGCAGCACGCCATTGCCGTAGTGTTGAAGTATCCGTGACTGGACGACCCCGGGCATATAGCTTTGCGGTTGTTCCACCTTTTCGATCAAAAGTTTCCATACCGTATCCAGTGCAGCATGAACCTCGCAGCTGTAAGAGATCTTGCGCATGACGTAGCTCCTTTGGCGTTCTTTCCCGCGGCTAACAGGCAGGCCCGGGCTACCCGGACGGTTTGCCCACCATAACTTTACCTTATTGTTTTTGCTCGGCAATATAGTTTAGGTACTTTTTCATGCATTCTGATCAATACTGCGACCTTCGGCTTCCTGAAGCTAGGGCCAGGGTTAGGGAGGACAAGGGCCTGGTATCCGGTCTGGCTTATGTCCCTGAAGAGCATCTTGTGGAAGAGACCGGTGAGAGATACTAAGGCTGGATGAGGCTGGAGGGGGTGGCACTCAATGAGGATGCGCCCTTCGTGTCGCTCTTCCAGATGGACGGAAAGACACGAAGGGCGACGTACTGCCACTGGGAACTACAGCTGGTCAGGGCCATGTTGGCCTTTCAGCAGCGGTCTAATCCTTGGGGCCGCCGCGATGCACAGCAAAAGGACCCCAGGACTGGTTGACCGACATCACCTCGACACTATTAATGTTGACTCGGGCAGGAACACTCGAGACCCAGGTAACGATGTCGGCGATGTCCTGGGGCAACAGAGGTTCGGTTCCTGCGTAGACGCGGTGGGCCTGCTCGTCGTCCCCCTTGAAGCGAACCTTGGAGAACTCCGTTTCCGCCATGCCTGGCGCTATATGGGTGACCCGAACCGCAGTGCCCAGGAGGTCCGCGCGCAGGTTGCGGGAGAACTGCTGCACGAAGGCCTTGCTCGCGCCGTACACGTTTCCGCCGGGATAGGGCCAACTGCCGGCAACTGAACCGATATTGACGACATGCCCGCGGTTACGCAGCACCATTCCAGGGAGCAGGGCGCGAGTGCAGTACATTACCCCTTTGACATTGGTGTCCACCATGGTGTCCCAGTCATCAAGTGACGCCTTGTGGGCGGGCTCGAGTCCGAGGGCGAGGCCGGCGTTATTCACCAGCAGGTCCACCTCGGCAAAGGCCGGTGGCAGTGAGCTGAATGCCTCTGAGACCGCCTCGCGATCCCGAACATCCAAGGTTATCACGTGCACCGCTGTGAAGGGAGCAAGCTCCTCTTGCAAGCGGTTCAGTACCTCGCTGCGGCGTGCGGTAAGAACCAGCCTCCAGCCAAGTTTAGCAAAGGCATGCGCGCAGGCGGCTCCAAAGCCGGACGAGGCTCCTGTAATCACGACAGTTTTATCCATTACTCCCCCCATTGATCATTTGAATTGCCAACTGTCATATTGAGCGTTACTACAACCGTTCAACCTCTCCTGTCACGGATCTCTCCCAGAAAAGGGGGGGAAACCATTACAGGTAGTAGCTAAGGAATCAAATCCCATACTCATAAAGAAACTGCATCTTAATTCAGAACGAGAGTCATTACAAGTACTGCCTGGCGCTCCTCGTAATAAGAGTCAGCTCCTTCGTGGCAGAGACGCATTGCATGCGTCTCGCCTTTAGCGCCAGCCCAGGAATCGGTTTGTCATGAAGGAACAAAGGAGGTTGCGACAGTGCTGAGACGCATGCAATGCGTCTCTACAATAAGGTTGAGTCTGAAGGAAGGCTCCTCCCCTTGCAAGGCAGCTATTTATCCCTTGAAATGCTCACCGGGTTTCCCTTTCGCACCCCCGACCGGTTTCGTGGCGCCGACGTGCCGGTCCCAGACGCTGGTCTGCCAGTTATCGGCCCGATGCTCCGCTGCAATCCAGGAGGGAACTGAGATGTGAAAATACCCGGCGAGGGTATCGACGTATGGCTCATACAGCCAGCGCAATTGGGAAAGTTTCTCGTCACTTTCCTCGCCACCCCGCAGTATCACCCCGTCGGCTGCGAGCTGGGACCGCAGCAGGGCGAGCCGCTCAGGCGGCAGGCGGTCCTGCCCCGGTTCCCTCAGCCTGGTATTAAATACCAGCGAAAGATCGACCACTGCATGCCGTGCCATGGCAAAGGTGAGTTCAGCCTGGCGCTGGCAGGCCCCCTCGACGCCAACCATAACCAGGGCTGAGGTATCAAGAACGGCGGTAAGTGCCCCAAGCCAGGACTGGTTGTCATGCTGGGATCGGAAATAGGCCAGCATCGGGTAGGACAGATGCGCTTCCAAAAACTCGGCCGCCCAATTTTCCCATTCCTTGAGCAGCAGCCGCAGCGCCTCCATCCCATGCTCATGGCCGTGCCGATGCAGTATTTCGGAGGCGGACGGCGGGGATCCGGCACGGGCGTCCAGAAGCGAGATGCTGATCTCACGGCGGGCGAAAGACTGGTTCAGGCCAGGGAGATAACCTATCACCAGGGCGAGAAAGCCGAATCCCATCCCCGACTCGACGACCACGAGCAGGCGTGAGACCGTGCTGCGAGGGACCACGTCCCCAATCCCCAGGGTAAAGAAGGTGGTGCCGCTTAGGTAGAGGTCGGTAAGAAAGCCAGAGCTGCCGTCGTGGGTCAATAGTGCCGAACCGGTGGCCAGTTGCAGCAGGGCAAAACCGACCATCAAGGCCATGGCCCAGATACTTAGTAACACCAGCAGCGACAGTGGCCCGAAAAAGCTCAGACAGGTGTCCTGGTGCTGCGCCGAAACCAGGGCCCGGGCCATGGCGACCCAGAGAAGCCAGGTGCGCCGGTAGAAGAAGCGGGTAAGACGAAAACGGCGGGTCACCCGGCGCGGCAGGACGATGGTCTCGAACCCCTCCCAGAGAACCAACAGGATCAAAGCAACTCCCAAAATTGCCGCTGCAATGGCCACAAATACCCTCCTGGCCGGCGGGTTTCCCGGCGGGTTTTCCGGCGTGCGCCCCCCCCGATGATAGGCGGGACGTTTGATGCACCGCGTCCCCTGGGGTCCACTATCGAAGTCCCCCATCCCCACCCCGGCCCTCCTTGAAGAAGAGGTGGAGTTTTTTGAGCGGAGATTTCGCTTCCTAAGTAAGTCAGGCGAGTCCGAAAGCCCCCTCTCCCGGAGGGGGAGGGTTAGGGAGGGGGAAAGCTTCGTTCCTCCGACTAAACTCCGCCAGTCTGCGTCGGGGCTAATCAGGTGCAATTATACCACCCTGATTGCGCTAATCTTCCGAGGCTCAGGTCCCTCCCCTTCAAAGGGAGGTCAGGGTGGGAGCCGCAAAAAAAGGCCCGCAAGCTGGTGCCTGCGGACCTTTGTCACGCTCAATTCCGAACCGGAAGCACGCCTTGCGCTCTTCCGGTTCTCCTGACTTAACAATCCTGATACAGCGACCCGCCCAGATCCAGACAAGTTAGATACAGCCTCATATCGAATTCCAACTGATGGTAGTCCGGTTCCATATGCTCGCAGAGCTGGTAAAAAGCCTTGTCATGATCCCGCTCTTTCAGGTGGGCGAGCTCGTGCACCACAATCATATTCAGAAACTCTATCGGGGCGAGTTTGAAAACTGATGCGATCCTGATCTCGTTTTTGGATTTGAGTTTCGCCCCTTGCACGCGGGAGACAAAGGTGTGCAGCCCCAATGCATGGTGAACCAGACCGATCTTCCCATCGTAGGTCACCTTGCTAAGAGGCTGAGAGTTGCGCAGAAATTTATTCTTGAGCCCGATAGTGAAATCATAGAGCATCCGGTCCGTCCTGACGTCATGTGCGGCAGGATATTTTTTCAAAAGGACGCTCGCCAATTGATTGTCCTCAATCAGCTGGCCTACCTGCTGCGTTACCCTTTCGGAATAACCTGCCAGATATTTCAATTGTCGCATCTTTTCCTCTTCCTCTTCCTGGTTTTACTTTATTTCGCCAGGCAGTGCGGGCAGCCTTCCGCTTCCACGGGCAGCTCGCAGCCGCAACCGGCGCAGGCATTGTGCCATTCCGGGTGCCCGGCCGCAACAGCACGCTGTTTACCTTCCAAACGTCGGATCTCGGCTGTCATCTGCTCATCGTACTGTTGTTCAAACACCTTGGGACTCCTTCCGTGCCAGAGTAACAGGCGACAGACTACCGCATTTTCCCCGGGATACACCAGAAAATTCTTGGCAAGCCGTGTCCTCCACCAGCTAGAATCACCCAAATCTCCCGGACTGACTGCAGAAGTATCTCAAGCTAGGGGGACCATTGTGCACCCACGGTAGTGACATTATTTTTCGCAAACCTGTGCATCCAAAATGAAACCTGGAACGGACTGAAGTAGTACAGGGGGTTTCCTGTTCATAGCAGACCACTGGCTGTTCAACGACAGGCATGTAAGCTTTGATCAATTGTCAGAAAAACGGCATGTTTCACACTCTTAGTGTTGGCACGCTAAGTGTAACAAAGGCACCAGCCAAGGCGTGCTGCACCATCAACGCAATTAACAAGAGCTTATTAACCACTTACTACTTGAACCAGATTACGGCATATATACTGATTGCCACGGCATATTTCAGCTAAAGCCGTGCCGGCTTTCGCCGAAGATACAGAGTAGGATAATGGCGCCGATGGCACCCTATTGCCCCTAGGGCAGACAAAGAATTGACTAATTTTACTCCATTATTTGACGCGCAATGATCGTTGGGAAAACGAAATCAGGCAAAATTGCCTAACAATGACGAGGTGAACGCAATGAAGCAACTGTTAAAGGCAATGAAACGCTCGACAAAAACACTGTTACTCGCCGCTGCCGCCTGGGCGGCACTCTCCCAGGGAAGCGCCTGGAGCGGGGATCTGCCACAGGTGCGAAAAAGCGGCGTGCTCAAACACGTCGGCATTCCCTACGCCAACTTTGTCACCGGCGCCGGGGACGGGATGGACGTTGAACTCATGCAACTCTTCGCCAAGCACCTCGGCGTGCACTACGAGTATGTCAAGGCCGACTGGGGTACCGTCATCCAGGACATCACGGGGAAAAAGGTCCAGGCCAAGGGGGACGAGGTCGTTTTCCTGGAGGACACCCCGGTGCGCGGAGACCTGATTGCCAACGGCTTCACAGTGCTCCCCTGGAGGCAAAAGGCGGTCTCGTTTTCCACCCCTACCTTCCCGAGCCAGATCTGGCTGGTCGCGCGGGTCGATTCCAAAGTCAGACCGATCAAGCCTTCGGGAAACATCGATACCGACATCGCGCGGACCAAGGCCCTGATGAAAAGTAAGCATGTCTTGGCGCTCAAGAAAACCTGCCTGGATCCCGACCTGTACAACCTGGACGCGACCGGTGCCGACGTGATCCTCTTTAACGGCAGCCTGAACGAACTGGCACCGGCCATCATCAACGGCAAGGCCGAAATGACCATTCTTGACGTCCCCGACGCACTGGTTGCCCTGGAAAAATGGCCCGGCAAAATCAAGATCCTCGGCCCGGTTTCCCGCAAGCAGGAGATGGCGGTCGCGTTTCCTAAGGATTCACCTGAATTGCACGACGCCTTCAACAGCTTCCTGAAGCAGGCCCAGCATGACGGCAGCTACCGCAAGATCGTAAAAAAATACTACCCTACCGCCTATGCCTACTTCCCCGATTTTTTCAAGGGGAGATAAACAGCGGAAATCTGCGGCCCGGTTCTGCTACGATTCGGCGGGCCAGCGACTAAGCGCAGCCCCGCGGGCGAGATTTTTCTTGGGGTAGCGAGCCTCCTGATTCCAGGGTAATGATTATGGTACTGAAGACAATTGTTTCCCACCTGAGCCGGTTACTGGCAGCCCTGATCGGGTTTGCGCTGGTCGGCTATATCGGCTACCTGGTGCTTGCCCAGTACCGCACCCAGCTGGTCATTCAGGACGCGGCACTCAAGCAGCTCACCTCCGATAGCGCCAAACGCGCCACCGCAGTCAGCTATTTCTTCTCCGAGCGAAAAGACGACATGAGGGAACTGGCTGAAAGCCGCGAACTCGCCGCTTACCATGAGAATCTGGCCCTGGGTATGTCGATGGAGTATGGTCTCAAGGCGAGCCTTATCATAATTGAGGACCTCTCCGAAAAGATGCGCAGCTCGAAACTGCTCGCCGGCACACCGGTGTACGAGCAGATCGTCTTCATCGACGCTTCGGGGGAGCTGCTGGCTAACACCCGGAAAAAAGGGAGCTCGGGCGCATCCTGGAAGCGCTATCTTACCCCCCAGGCCCAGGGCCCCACCATCAAGGCGATACGGCGCGACGGGGAGCTGAAAATGCAGCTTTCAGCACCGGTGCGTTTCAAGGGCAAATTTGCCGGCGAGGTGGTGGCCTGGTTTTCCTCCTCCCAGGTCTACCAGTACTTCATCGAAGGAAACGGTGAAATAAACCGCTACCCTGTGGCGCTGGTGTTTGAGAATAACTACCTCGACCTGCCTGCCAAGGTAAGGAGAATCATCGGCAGCGACAAAATGTCGATTCCGGCAGGCATACAACCGCTTACTCCGTACAAGCTGGACCATGCCGCGCAAAAAGACGGCAGTCCCGACGGCAGTCCGGACCGCAGTTTCGACCGCAGTTCCGGCAGCAGTCCCGGCAGTTACGCCATCCTGGTGCCGATCCAGGGCTCCCCCCTGTCATTAATGACCTTTATCCCGAGCGGCGAGATGTTGGATACGCACTCTCCCCGGCGCATTCTCTACACCACGGGCGGGATCGCCGTTTTCATCCTGTTCGGCATGTTCTATTTCCAGAGGATAAACACCAGTAACGCGGTGCTGCAGGTTCACCTTAAGGAGACCACCCTGCGCGAGGCCGCGGTGGACGAAAAAAACCACCTGCTGGCAGCCGAAATCGAGGAGCGCCGCCAGACGGAAAGTGCTCTGCGCGAGAGCGAAGCGCGCTTCAGGGCGATCGTCGGCGCGGTACCGGTCGTGATCTACGAGTTCCGGCAACTCCCCTCGGGGCGCAGCTTTAGTTTCGTGGGGGACAAAATCATCGAGTTGGCAGGCATTTCGGCCGAGGCGATGCTCGCCGATGCCAAAACGTTCTTCAACCTGATCCACCCCGACGACCGGGTCGCGACTCTCGCGGCGAGCGACTGGGCTGTTGCCAACGACAGCAGGCTAAGCCTCGAATTTCGCATCGTAAAACCGTGCGGCGCCATCAGGTGGGTACTGGCAAACTCGCTCCCGCAGGGTGCCAGCAATGGGAGCGAGGCAGTCTGGTGCGGCTGCCTGGAGGACATCACCGACCGCAAACAGGCAGACCTGGCGCTACGCGAGTCACAGCAGCAGCTTTTGGACATCATCGCGTTTCTTCCCGACGCCACCCTGGTAGTCGGAAAGGACGGGCGCGTTCTGGCCTGGAACCGCGCCATGGAGGTGATGACCGGCGTCAAGGCGAAGGATATGATCGGCAAGGGGAACTACGAGTACGCCCTCCCCTTCTACGGGGAAAGACGGCCGATCCTGATCGACATCGCCCTGCATCCGGGGCGCATCAACGGGCAGGCCTACTCCGGCCTGCAGCAGGAGGCCGATGTCACCTACGGCGAGGCCTGCACCGACAGTCTCCATCCCGACAAGAAGCAGAAAAACTACTTTGCCGCTACCGCGTCGGTACTGAGAGACTCCAAGGGAGAGGTGACCGCCGCCATCGAGTGCATCAGGGACAGCACGGAGAGGCTACTCGCCGAGCGGCTGCTGCGGGAAAGCGAGGCGACCCTCAGGTCACTGATGGAGTCCATGCCGGCCGGCGTCTGGTGGTTCAATGAGACCGGGGAAGTCGAGTACCTGAATGCCCGTTTTGCCGACCTGTTCGGGTACTCTCTCGAAGAGATCCCGACGGTTGAGGACTGGTTCCGCTACCTCTATCCAGACCCTGAGCTGCGGGCCACGTTTTCCGGAAGCAGAGACGCCCTGATCGCAGAGGCCCGGCGCACCGGCACCCCGGTGCCGCCCCAGGAAACCGTGGTGACCTGCAGGGACGGCAGCGTGCGTCACATCATCGTGAACACGCAGTTCTCTCAGGGGCGCACCCTGGAGATTTTAACCGACATCACCGAGCAGGAGTTCATCCACAACGAACTGATGAAGGTACAAAAGATGGAGTCCCTGGGGGTCCTGGCGGGAGGGATCGCCCACGACTTCAACAACATACTGACCGGCATCATGGGAAACATCTCCTTTGCGCAGATGGTGCTGAAAGAAGGAAGCGAGGCGCGCCAGCCGCTGCAGAATGCGGAGAAGGCATCGCAGCGGGCAGCGGAGCTCGCCCACCAGCTGCTGACCTTTGCCAAGGGAGGGCAGCCCATCAAGAAGATCGTTTCGGTGCGGCACCTGGTGAAAGAAGCCGTCTCGCTGTCACTGCGCGGGACCAATGTCCAGGGAAAGATCACGCTGCCTGCCGAGCTCCAGGACATCGAGGCGGACGCCGGGCAGATGAACCAGGCGTTCAACAACATCGTCATCAATGCGGCGCACGCCATGTCAGGGGGGGGGATTTTAGAAGTAAACGGCGAAAACGTACTGCTGGAAAACGGAAACAAGCTGTCGCTCCCCCCAGGTCCCTATGTCAGGCTGGACTTCCGGGACGAGGGGTGCGGCATCCACCCGGCCGACCTGAAAAACATCTTCGACCCCTACTTCACCACGAAGTCTGGCGGCAACGGCCTTGGGCTCGCCTCGACCCTTTCCATTGTCAGAAACCATGGCGGGCACATTCTGGTGCAGTCGGAGGTAGGCGTCGGGACGAGCTTTACCTTCTACCTCCCCTCGACCCTGGAGGTAACCGCCCCTTGCGAAACCAAGTCGCCGGGAGCGCATGAGCACCACGCCGGCGGACGGGTGCTGGTCATGGATGACGAAGAGATGCTCCGCGAGCTCTCCTCGCAAATCCTTTCCTTTCTCGGTTACGAGGTCACCACCTGCGCCAACGGCGAGCAGGCAATCGAGCTCTATGCCGCCGACAAGAGGAGCGGCACCCCCTATTTCGCCGTCATCATGGATCTCACCATCCCCGGGGGCATGGGAGGAAAGGAGGCAGCCCAGCATATCCTGAGCCTCGACCCCTGCGCCAAGCTGATCGTTTCCAGCGGCTACTCCAACGATCTGGCACTATCCGATTACGGCAATTACGGGTTCTGCGGCGCCGTGGTGAAGCCGTACAAGGTCTCCGAACTGGCAGACACCCTCGATTCGATTAGACCTGCCTGAACCCCTGGGACGCATTTGCAGCATTAACGCGCAGCAGCGGAGGCATCGGCCACGAGGCAAGTGTCCTAGGGGAATGAACGGGGTAGGAAAGGATCCGTCAGAACAGTCGTTTGACTATGTCTTTGGTGGGAATTACGCTGGCATACGGGACTGACAACGCCGCCATAAAGGACGCGTGGACGTCTGCCGCCTTTATGGTCTTACCCTTGAAAACCAGGTCCCGGGAGGCACAGGCGTCCTCAGCCACGGTGCAATTGAAGCCGAAATCAAAAGCTGCGCGAATCGTTGCATCAATGCACATATGAGTCATGGCACCGCAGAAAACGAGGTCATGGGTCTCCTGGCTCTTCAAAGTTTCCAGCAGAGGGGTGTGGCGGAAGCTGTTGGGAAAATGCTTTATCACGACGGTCTCGCCTTCCTGAGGCGTCACCATGGTATGGATTTTGGCACCAGTGGTTTCTGGCAGGAAGAAAGTCGCGTCCGGGCGTGCCGCTATGTGCTGGATGTGGATTATTGGTCGTTTCGCCCTCCTGAATTCCTTCAAAAGAGTCTGCGCGTTTGCTGCGGCATCTTTGATGCCGACCAGTTCCATGCTGCCACCGGGGAAATAATCGTTCTGAATGTCAACCAGTATCAGACAGTTATTCATGGCGGTTCCTTATCTAATGGTTGCCGTAATGTGTCAGCTCGTTAGAAAACTGTTAGAGCAACCGGATCTCGGACAGCGCCAAGAAAGCTCCACTTTGTCTCAAGTCAATCCGCAAACCGCCATCCCAGCCGAACCCGCTTCATTTATTTGGATTTCGGTTCCTCGTCGTTCAACTTTACCACATCCTCTCCGGCTGTCGCTTTCTTGAAATTCCTGATACTGCTCCCCAGAGCCTGACCCAGTTGCGGAAGCTTGCTGGGACCCACGACAACCAGGGCGATGATCAGTACCAGTATCATTTCAGGCATTCCAAATCCAAACATTGTCTACTCTCCTCGGGTTCGCACGTGAACCCTGATTGAACGACAAAACTACTGTCAAAAAGTGCCTACAGCAATTCGCCACCGCCAGACTGACACCCGAGGCCGCTCTTACGAAAGGTTCAGGAACCAGTACTACCTGACAGAGTTCCTGGGGCAGATTCCCGCGCGCACCGAGAACCAATTGAGCTCAGTTTAATGTAAGTAAACGAAAAGTCAATTCATTTATCACCTCAGGCACAGCTATTTCGTGGCTGCCAGAGCAGGCTATTCAGGTAAATCGTTTATCTCTATCCGGACTAAGCGAGTGACATGATGCCGTCTCCTTAACCAGCGCGGCAGACTATGCGACAATTAATTTCCCGGGCTGCTTGCAAAACTTATTAGAGTTATATAATATACCGGCAGGCGTGCTACAACCGGCGGGCGTTGCAGGCGGCCGATGCAATCACGCCGCGAGGAGGCTTTATGCTCAGCAATGCCTTAGTGAAGGAAAGAGAACTGCCCGGCTTTGAAGGGTGCCGAACTCACTACCTGACCCCCGATTATTCCTATTGCCTCGTAGCACCCCAACGATACAAGTGCGTCCACGCGTTACCTTTCGTCGACGGTTATCTTTGCACACACCAAAAGCACCAGGAATTCGCAAAAAAAGAACACTCAAGCGCCCGTCAATTGTAGTGTAGAGGCTGTATATTCACTCCAGTCAACCATTTGGTCATGCAAGGCTGGCATCAATCCGTGCCGGCATCTTCAGGACTTTTTGTGTTATGACTCAGTGCGCTACCGCCGCAAACGTGCATATTTCGCCCGGAAGTACGAGTGCAGGAATTCCTGTCTTACATCGGACATCAATTCAAGTGCAAAATCCCTAAAGTATTTGTTAACCAAGTCGATAACTCCTCAAGTGCCAGTAGCAAAGAAACCGGGACCGTTTTGGCTGATTGGAGGGATTGTCATGAGTATCTTCGTGGAATATGATGAGCACAACTTCGAAGTAACAAACCTGGCACGTCATGACCGGTTGACCGATCGGGAAAGAAAGAAAATTGCCAGCGAGGTCTCCTGGTGTTCACCCTTTTCAGGGGAAGCTTCAACGAGAGGACGCTCGGTGGCGCACTCTAAGAGGTACGCGGGAAAAACGGGAAAACC